>Ga0210059_1003529_pt1 | contig 25065 bp, 17 predicted proteins | sample Ectturendosymbi2_FD_188042 | JGI IMG/M metagenome (GOLD analysis project Ga0210059, IMG submission 188042) | Ecteinascidia turbinata endosymbiont from Florida, USA - Sample 2 (SPAdes) (version 2) | ecosystem: Host-associated > Tunicates > Ascidians > Unclassified | place: Key West, Florida... | reverse complement strand
CAAGTCCACAGTCCCTTTTCTGAGTGGTCTTGCAAAGAAACTTGTTGATGTGTCTGGTGATCCCAGGGAGTGCCAGTGGCTCCACCAGCGTCTGTCCCTCACTCCCTGGCGGTGGTCAGGGGAAGTGCTGCCAGCATATTGGCCTGTGTGCGAGTTTGATCTAACTTTACGTGTTCTTTTTCTAGTAGCTGCTTTTTAATGTACTGATCACCATCACTGCCCTCCACTTGCCCCCGTATCAATGTGTAGCTACTGCCTCCCGAATCCTCGTTCTTTCTGTAAGATTCATTTTCCCTCAGTTGTGCAGTGTTACCAGTACATTATAAAACCAAATAGATGAAGTCGACTTTTAAGATCAAGATATGTTCTGCCTTCAGGGATATGAAAAACAATCTCTAATGTAACTTGACTTTAAGTCTTTCCTTCACCGCTACCACAGAGTATTGCAAAAACAGCTCTTCTTTTCTCATGTTCACAATCCTTTAAATTTAACAACCAGTTCTCGCAGAGTCCGTTCTAGCTTTGGCCAAGCGACAGTTTCCTTGATGACGCAACCCTAATGATTTTTAGTTAGGACCCTTGCCCGATTTTTTGCAGCCCCTATCACAAACAAACCCCACGTAAATACCGCTGCCCACTGAGTCCATTCAATTTCAGCAACCCTATACCCAAGACCTGGTTCGGTTGCATTTGACCATAGAGATTTGCCTAATTTAGATACAATACAACAGATAGCCGACACGATCGTGGAATTAACATTTAAATCACAGTCTGATTACCACATATGGAAATGTGTGACCACACTGACTGTTCCCAATTCTATCCCACAAAATGCAATTTCCCTAAAAAATCCATAGATATCTCAATTCCCCAAACTTTTCCCTAAACGTTGCTGAAATTCCCAATCTAGGGACAAATTTCCCAAAACTGGGATCCCTGGCCCTAGCCTATCTTGCCACATCAGGAACAGATAGGCTACAGATTCATGCAAACAAACTTGGCGTGTCACTGGGATTACACTACGGTACAGAGAGCACACCACAGACAGACTCGGAGTCATGGCACAGAAGACTGAAAAGATGCTTCTGAAGAAAATGAATGAATGAATGATTGTGCCTTAGTCATAGCGACTATGATTGTGCAATGTGCAACTTTTTCCAAAAGTCTCAATCCTCCAAACATCGAAAAAACCGGTTCAGATATCCGGATCCGTATCCTGTTCCCGTTTGAAAGCAGATTTGGATATCCGTATCCGGTTGCAAACTCAATATCCAGTCGGATATCCAACCGGCAAAACGGATAGTGATCATCTTTGGTTATCGTTAGGGTTTCTAATTAGGTTTAGGGCTTAGCTATAGGGTTTATCTTTTGTTTTTATTTCGTTTCTGCCAATCTTCGGACTGGCGATAGCTCCAGCCAAGCCGTTGCCTTCGGCATTTTGGCAGCAGGAGTCAGTAAAAGTAGTGAGGGAAATGCAAACTTATAAAAAACAAAAACTTCTTCACCAATATGTTTGTTTCTGTTCAGCAACAATGTTGAAATGTTGACCTGCTACGCCACTGTCTTCAAGACAGAATCATGAGTTTGCTTCAAGTTATGCATAGAGCCAAATATTCTGAAGTCGAAGAAAGCTACAAAAACTGTCGTACTGACATATACTTCAAAACAAAAACCGTAGTTGCACATGCAGCGAAATGTTGAACCCAGTTCCATATTTTTCCAAGCATTCAGTTCAGTCATACGCAGCTTTACTGGTAGCAGTAGCTAATGCTTCGAATCCCCAACAGGTTTAAGTTTGTCGCTGATGCTGAGTTTTTACCGAACTAACGTGGAACTAATCGATCAGGTCAAAAGCAACCAGAGCTAAATCTTTCCTAATGCTGCTAGCTTTCTGAAAAAAAATCATCAAAAATCAGCACAAACAGTGAGAAGAGTAGTTACTATCGACGTGTGCTGACGCTCTTGCGAACTTTTTCCTTTGGCCACCACTCACGCCAAAGTAACAAATAGCAGTAGCAGTAAAATGGTGATAGCTCGATACTGCATCCGTTATTATTTTAAAAAAGAGCGGCGCTATCGCTAACGCTACTGGAAAATTAGCTTGTTACAGTAGCTCACTATTTTAGTAGCTCGCTACTGCCCAGCTCTGGTTAGCTTTAGGAATTAGTGTTACTAGGATTAGGGTTAAGGTTTAGGGTTAAGTTTAGAGTTTATCTTTTGTGTTTACTTCCGTTTCTGCCAAGCCTGTTGCTGCTGGCATCTCTTGGCGGCAAAATAGACCCTGCCTAAAAATATTCCTCTTGCGCATTTCCATTTTTTTCCAAAAGATACAAATTACTCCGCTGATATCCTCTTACCAGCAGCAAAAACATTCAGCCTAAAATTAGTACAGCCTATTTCACAAAAAGATGTTTTTAACCAGAAGTAGCCAAACACTGTTCCGAAAGGAGCCAAAATGACTGATAAGTAGCCAACCACTCTGTTTGCGTTTCGATGATGACATCACCATGTTCACTCAACTGTAGTAAGGCCTTTTTGCCAAGTTGGTGAAATGGTTGGTGGCACCATGGCCAACAACACATAATTCACGTTATACTTAATCTGTAGGCCTACATGCCGGATACAGGTGATATATGTGCATTTGTCTTGTTCATTCCCCGGCTTTCTGCTGGGGAGTGTTTACAACAGCAATGTAATCAGAACATTTTTGTACAGCTACATTATTTTTCATTCCTTTTTCAAAATGAAAAAAACCTTCTCCACAAGATTAGCTAGTACAAGCAATGCGTAAGAGAAACATAGTAAATCTCAATATTTACAATCTAAACAGAAGAAACCAGTGGTAGCGTGACTCGAGTCAATGACTCGAATCGAGTGACGACTTTTGGTGACTCTGACTCGACTCGAGTCACGTTGAGAAAGATGGTGACACGCCTCGAGTCACGTTTTTCACAGAATGACTAGACTCGAGTCACAATCGATGACTCGAGACTCGAGTCAGTCACTTTTGCAAAATCTCAGAGTCTCTGATCGACAAACCCAGTTTGTTTGCATACAAAGAAATGATCATTTTATGGACCAGTTATGATCAAAATTGGTGCAAATTTTCTGTTTTGACTTTCAAGTCGTGTTATACTATACCTAAGGGTCAAGTATTCACACCTTGCACAGAGTTAGACCTGAGATTTGCTTTTCACTGAGGGGCCAGAAGTGCACAATATAGACCTCTTGACACATCATCATGATCCAATCAGGTATTTGCTTATCGTGATAATGGTCGTTGGCCACATATTGTTACGTTGAGTTCCAGATGAAGTGATTTAAGGCATTTGAATACAAATCCAATGCAAAAATATACAGCTCGATATAATGTATATCCAAATTTCTGACACTGTTATTAGCCTAAGCCCATGTTGCGACACATGGCAGGCTATAACAATGAAGAGTCAATAATAGGGATTGGATCAATGACTGTTCAAGCAATTCTGTATCTCTGATGAGGATGCACAACAGAGCTGACTTTTATGCTGGTCATTGTTAACATTAAAAAAAAAACAGTAAAAACTTGCAACGAATTTGACAAATTCTTATCAATGCAATAGCTTAACCTACACTCCCCAATATGAATAAAAAATTGCGAAGAAGTTCAAAAGAATATCATAAATACCAATCCAAATCTGGTTAAGCAGAAATGATAACATTCAAATCTAGAAAAATGCTAGAATGCTGCAAAGATTTAAATCCAAATGTATATGCAAGCACATGTTGCATGTTCGTCTCTGGTTATTTTCATTTATTGGGCATGCGAAAGACAAGAAAGTATATACTATGCAGTAAGGTTGGGCTAGATTTGCGGAAACAAATGAGACTGAAAGAGACAAGTAAAATGCAAACGGCTTTCACAAAAAATTTTGATATAAATAATCTGCAATCAAACATGCTGAAACAACACTGAATACCATTTTGTCACTTACTGAGCAACATATCAGCATGTTGGTCGCCAATAGCAAAAAAGGAAGCTGCAATAGGTCCGCAGGTGGTGACATGGTTCGAATAAAACGCTGAGTTTGCCTTGCCACTTTAATAGCCCCATGGTAGTTCTGCATGTACGTTTACGTCCACTGTGCAAATGATTTTCAGTTCAACTGTCACCATGATCAGGTGCATTTCAGTTTGGTATAAGCCTATTGGTTGCACACTTCATGCAACCTGCTTTTTCCTTTTCTTTGAAAGTTTCCACAGTTTTGTGTTCAGATTTACAGCTTGGGTTTTAGGTTTACAGTTTAAGTTTAGGGTTAGGCTTATGTTGAGGGTTAATGTTTAGGTTCAGGGGTTATAACCCCTATTGGTTTAAGGTTTATCTTAGGGGCAAACCTTAAGATAGGGATTATTTTTAGGGTTTGGGGTTTGGAAGTAAGCATCACATTGTGGACAAATATGTTTATTTAATTAAAAGTCTACTGGTGGACCTAAAGCTACTGAAGGTCCACCGGCAGCCCTATAAGCCACAGAAGTTCCACTGGTGGACCTATCGCCACTGAAGGTCCACTAGTGGACCTGTAGGCATTGAAGGTCCACTGGCGCACCTGTAGCCACTGCCATAAGTGTATGGCATGCTAATGCAGGGGATGCGGTCGCATCCCCAATGCTGAAAAATTGGACATTATTTGGGCAAAAATTTTGAACATTTGGGCAAAGTGTTCAGCTGCATTAACATATAAGTAAGGTAGTGCCTATTTTCCCAACTAAGCCAAATGAATGGCCAGTTTTGGGTAAAATTAGACACATTTCAGTAAATTAGGAGCATTTGGATATGGTCCAAAAGCTTCAATTAAATCTGGGCAAATGACAAAAGCTTCATTCAAGTTTGGATGAAAATAAAGACATTTAGGTAAATTGGAAATATTTGCGTGAAATTCATCAGTCAAATCAAACTTTGGCAATTTGCAACAGCTTCATTCAATTGTGGGCAACTTCAAACATCTTGCTCAAAGCTGGGCTATATGGAATAGCTCCTTTGAAATTTTAGGACATTTAGAAATGTCTTGGTTAACTATAATGGCTTTCTTCAAATTTGGATAAAATTAGAATCATTTGGGTAAATTTTAACAATCTCAATGAAATTTGGGCAAATTGGGACAACTTCATTCAAATTTGGGTGAAGTTAGAAATATTTCCACAAATTGGAAAAATTTGGCCAAATTCCAACAGACTAAATCAAATATGGTCAAATAGCATTAGCTCCATTCAAATTTGGGCCAAGTGAAACATCTTCATTCAATTTTGGGTAACTTCGAATAGCTTTATTCATTTTGGGAGAACTTTAAACCGCTTTATTCACTTTTGGTGAACTTCAAACTGCTTCATTCAATCAGCGTAATATACAATGCATTGAATTTTGCATACAATTAGAAACATTTGGGAAAATTCCAACAGCCTCAATCATATTTGGTAATTGAAAAAGCTTCATTCAAACTTGGGTACAATTGGAACCATCTGGACAAATTGGATGAATTTCATTCAGATTTGCATATATTATGAATTTTTGGGCAAATCACAACAGCCCAAATGAAATTCGGGACAACTGAAGCGACTTCATTCAAATTTGGGTAGAGTTAGAAACATTTAAAATTAGGAACATGTAGTGATAACCCACTATTCCATCTAACCCTAATTTTTGTAAACCTCAAGTTGCTGCTGCTATAAAGTGTAGGCTACAACTAAAATGTAGCTGTAGCTGCAAAATGTTTTGTGGCAGTAACATGGTCTAGCTGTGATATGATACTGTGAAATTCTCGTGTTTCAAACTTGCTTTGTGAGATTTGCAAGTGTGAATCTGTTAACATGAGGTATTCATGAACAGAATTAACTATATAACTGGCAGTTACTAACTGCAGCTCTGGGCTAATCTGTTGTGTGGTAGTAATGTACCTGTGATTTCATAATCTTTAGGTTTTCATATTTTCCGTTTGTTTCATGTAATGAATTTCCCATGTTGCATCCTGCCAAATTTTGATGTTTCAATGTAATGCTTTAAAGTGAAGCTTTCATGAACAATGAACAGTAGCAACTGTACTATTTATTGCACTGCATAATTCATTAATGCTAACACAGTTCAGTAAAGTACTGCTATTTTTATAAAATATTCTTAATGAAGTTAAAACCCATTTGTCATTGTAAATGTGCATTTTTACACATTCCCTGGTAGTTGATGATATAGGCTGCGGTATTTGCCTGTGTCAGACCCGTATTGCTATTTTTTAGCATGCTGTGTTTAGTGCTCATTCAACTTGTCATATTTTAGATCGTAACCTGATATTTTACTCCTTTTCCAGATTGAATGCAATTGTGGCTAACGCAACTGCACACATCTATGCTAGAGAAGAACAGATCTTAGCTATTAGGATGATCATTTTAGAAGAATAAGTTTAGAACGTATATAAAAACTTGAAAAACTTGAAAATGAAGCTGCTGAACACCTTCTACAGGTGGTGGCATGAAGGGCAATTATTTGAGCGATTTTATTGTAATTAGCTAACATTTTTCAACACAATACAGTAAATACTACCATTGTTCACGTGTGGCTATGCAGAATATTGATTGCTAGTTGAGGGCGTATCGCTTTGAACCCCGGTGTCAAGCGAAATGTCTGACCAGCTATTGTCTGTCAGCTATTTTGCTTCTCAGAATAAAAAATTAAAGTTTGGCAATTACTTTGTTGATATGTGCTATGAATTAAAACATTTTGGTTGGATGTCAAGTACCCACAATAAGCTATAGTACAGGAATAACTCTAACCACTGAAAATTTTTGGAGTTAGTCTTAGACATCAATTATACTTCTTTTTCTCACCCTAACCCAAAACCTAACCCGACACACTTACCTAAACACGAATCCCTAAGCCCACATCATCACTTTTCTCAGCGTATTTGATATGTATGATATTACTCTGTGCATGCGTACATGGAGTGAAGTCAGAAATTTCGCTTGACACCGGTAATTGGTAATTAGGCATGCAGACTCCTTGATTTGTTTACAATGGTACGTTTTAGTCTTAAAATGAAGACTTGCTGTTTATATCTTATTTGGAAAATACAAGACCGAATTTGGGCAAAAATTTTTGCATCCCCAAAAATATGCACTCCTGTACACCTATGGCCACTGCAGGTCCGCTGGCGGACCTATAGCCACTGAAGGTCCACTGGTGGACCTATAGCCACTGAAGGTCCACTGGTGGACCTATAGCCAAAAATATATAGGAAAAGTTTGAAATTTGTATGACTCGACATTGACTTGAGCTTGTAAACCAATGACTCGAAGTGACTCGACCAAGTCATGACTTGACTCTGACTTGATTCGACCAAGTCATGACTCGACTCATACTTGACAAAATTTCAGATAACTCCGACTCGAAGGGCTCGTGACTCTGACGCGACAAAAATATCTCGGGCCCATCACTGGAAGAAACCATGCAACATTGGTTCCCAAACTTTTTCTGATGGCACACCATTTGTGGGTTCTGTGCTGTCACCGACCAAATCTCATTCAATCATAAGTTTGGCAAACCAGACGTGACACAATACAGTGTGAACGAAATGGCTGTTATTCAAGCTCGTACAATCCTAATGATATTTTAAACCAAATTAAGTCTATTCAAACTTGGAACGCAATTATTTTAAATATTTCTCCAACTTGCTTAAATTGGAAAAAATGGAAGTTGACAGCGATTTGGAGATATATGCAAAGCACCTAAATTTGAATGAAGACCTTGAAGGTACTCTTTGAGGACCTGCAGAGGATGCGTATGCCGGATTGGATTGTTACACTATTTGATTTTAATATGCAAAATTCAGACATTAATTCACAGTTGCACGATGAACTCATTGATATGAGTGTGGATCTCGAAGCTCAATCAATGTTCAAACGCAAAAACCTGCGTGACAGTGCCATGTAAATACCGATGTTAAATACCTGAAACTTTGTGCAGCTGTTGAGCCGTTTTTACTTGCATTCTCAATTTCCTGCATGCTTGAAAGTGGTGTTAGTCATGCAAATGCATCCCTAAAGCATAAGAACAGGCTGAACTCTGAAGAGCGTGACGACTTGCTAATAAACACACCAACCTCCAGCTGGATAAAAATGCTCTTGTTGTTTCTCACAGGAAACACCTTTCTTATTGATGGGGTCTCAAATTGCAATGAAAAGTGTGCCATTTTCCTTTTGTGCTTGTATTAACAATAATGTTTCCTGCTCATTGCCTTTCAATTGCAGCTAGATAGATGTCATATCAGTAGTTAGTGTTAATCCAAATGCCCCTGTACTTGTGAGGTAGTGGGATCTGAGAAGTTCAACTCGTTCGGGGGTCGGTGAGATGTCTGGGATTTTAGCATGCGTTCGACAGCCATAGGTGTACGGGAGTGCATATTTTTGGGAAAGCAAAAAAGTTTTGCCCAAATTTGATCTTGTTTTTCCCAAATAACGTACAAACGGCAAGTCTTAATCTTAAGACTAAAAACGTATCCTTGTAAAGTAATCAAGGTGTCTGCATGCTCTAATTACCAATTAACGGGGTTCAGAGCCATACACTCTCAACTAGCAATCCATATTCTGCATAGCCACATGTGAACAATGGTAATATTTATTGGTTGAAAACGGTTAGCCAACTGCAATAAAATCCCTCCCACAATTGCTGTTCAAGCCACAACATGTAGTGAGTGTTGTTCAGCATCTTCATTTTCAAGTTTTTATGTACGTTCTATGCTTATTTTTTCAAAACGATCATTCTACAGTAACACCTAAGACCTGCGCTTCTCTGGCATAGAAGTGTGCATTTGCATTCGCCACAATTGCAATCAATCTGGGAAAGGAGTAAAATGTACCAGGTTACGATCTAAGTATTACATTGCTGCAAATAGGTCAAGTCTCAAATAAGGAGAGGGAAAGGAGGCAGTTTAATACATAGCATATAGCTTAGCCCAGGACCCTTTGCCAGAAAGCTTTCAATAGGGGGGCTGCTTTGCGCTTCTGCGAAGGGGCGTTGGGTTTGTGCGGGGGGGCTTGACACTCTAAAAATTGACAAAAACTCAACTGATTTATAGTGTTTCATGTTTCAATTTGGAGGGGGGCTTCGAGCTTTGTTTGGGGGAGCTAAGCCCCAAAAGCCTCCCCTCGTGGCGACGGGACAGGCTTAGCCTTCCACATTAGTCTATCTTCACTGCAATGTGTTATTCATAAAATATTACAACTTACTTAAACGTTTACAGCTTCAAAAATCACATTATGAAATCAAAACTCCATTCCAGCTTAGACAGTTAAATGGGCACTGAACAAAGCATGCTAAGAAAAAATAGCAATATGGGCCTGATGCAGACAATTACTGCAGCCAATATGATCAACTTCCAAAGAATGTGTAAAAATGCACATTTCCAATAAAAAATGACATAAGTTATAACCTTAACAAGAATAATTTATAAAAATAGCAGTGCTTCACTGGACTGCATTAGCGTTAGTGAATCATGCAGTGCAATAAACAGTACAGTTGCTATTGTTCATGAAAACTTCATTTCACAGCCATAAATTGAAGCACTGAAATTGGCAGGATGTAACATATGAGATTCATTGCATGAAACAAACGAAAAATATGAAAACCTAAACAGTATGAAGTCACACCTACATTACTATCACACAACATATTACCACTGCAGTTATGTAGTTAATTCTGTTCATGAATACTTTGCGGTGGCAGATTCACACTTTCCAATCTTACAACATCAAGCACGTTTGATATACGAAAACTTCACACAATCATATCACAGCTACACCACATTATTACCACAAAACATTTTGCAGCTCAGATACATTTTTGTTGCACACATTACAGCATCAACAATTTGAGGTTTACAAAAATTAGGATTAATTGGAATAGTGGGTTACACTACATGTTCCTTATTTTTGAATGTTTCTTAGTCTACCCAAATTCGAATGGGGTTGTTTCAATTGGCTCAAATTTGATTTGGACTGTTGTGATTTGCCCAAATATTTACAATATATCTCGCATGAAAATCGTAAAAAACTCTTCAAATTTGCCCAGATGGTTCCAATTGTACCAAGGTTTGAATGAAGCTGTTTCAATTACCCAAATATGATTGAAGCTGTTGGATCGGCCCAAATATTTGTAATTGTATGTAAATTTAAATGAAGTTTTTGTATATTACCCAAATTGAATTGAAGCTGTTTGAAGTTCCCAAAATTGAATAAAGCTGTTTGAAGTTACCCAAAATTGAAGGAAGATGTACCACTTGGCCCAAATTTGAATGGAGCTATTGCCATTTGGCCAGAGTTGAAAAAGTCTGTTGGAGTATAGGCCCACCCAAATTTTTCCAATTTATGGAAACATTTCTAACTTCATCCAAATTGGAATGAAGTTGTCCAATTTACTCAAGTTTCATTGAGATTGTTAAAATTTACCCAAATGATATTGATTTCATTCAAATTTGAATAAAGCTCTTATGGTTCACCCTGACATTTCTAATTCAATGCAGCCATTCTATATAGCCCGGCTGTGACGATGACTGTTTGAAGTTGCCCACAATTGAATTAAGCTGTTGCAAATTGCCAAAATTTAATTTGACTGATTGTCTTCACCGAAACATTTCTTATTTATCTAAATGTTTTTATTTTCACCCAAATTTGAATGAAGCTTTTCTCATTTGCCCAAGTTTACTTGAAGCTGTTGGACCTCACCCAATTGCTCTTAATTTACTCAGATGTTTCTAATTTTACCCAAAACTTGAATAAATTTTTTAGTTGGCCCAAATTTGATGAAAGCTGTTGGAATTACCACATGATTCCAGTTCACTCAAGGGTAATGTCTAATTTGCCATCAGGGGCAAAAAAGAATGGCAAAATAATCTCAGATTATTTTGCCGTTTTCCCTATTATTTTGCCGTTGATTTGGCCATTAATTTGGCTCAGTTGGGAAAATAAACACTATCTTACATGTGAATGTAGCTGTATACTTTATTCAAATGTTGAAAATTTTGCCCGAATAATGCCCAATTTTTCAGCATTGGGGATGCAACCGCATCCCCTGCATCGCCATGCCGTACGCTTATGAGACGACAGCCAAAAGAATTTGCAGACCCCAGCTTTACATCTGTTCCCTCAATATCTGCGCGTGCACACTGCCTTCATTGGCTTCCCTGTTTTGGCTTTTGTATAAAATTGAGTTAAGTTTCCGACAGGAATTGGGAACCAAAGTCTTTGCAGACGGGTAGAAGTTTGTAACTTCAATGATTACAGACCCTCGTCAGAAGAGCAAAAATTTGTAATGAAAGTCAATATGCGGTTCACATGCATTTTCTGGGTCTAGCTTTTCCAACAGCAAAAGGCCAAATTTTCTGGTTTTTTTCGATTTAAAAAAATCACAGTGCGTTGAAAAACATCCAGAATTTCAAAATCTGTAAAAAAATCCCACTATGGCAACAGCCAAATGTCAAAATCTTCAAAAAAGAAAAATTCTTAATCCTGCTCCAGGAGTACACTACTCTGGATGTAGTGTTGCATCAAGTGATACGAGTTATTGAATAACTGTGATTACGGAAAGTGTCTGTAATCTTGTGGTCCCACCCCAACGACATTGCAAAACCCTCTGAGTCTGTTATTATCAATCTGGGTTGTGGGGACAGTGTGTGCTTTTGCTCTATTGACTTCGTGTCTGGTTCAAACACTGAAATTTAAAACAATGTAGCGTACAGCAGAAACAGGTTCAATGGACACTGCATCAGACAAGTAGCGCGTTCCACTTACACATCTTCTCTATCTCTTATTAGGAATATTTGGGTGATCATTAAGCATTCCACAACTGTATGGTGGCCCAGTTCTCGTTTTATTATCGAATCAGAGAGAGCCTAACGATAGCTTAAACGTTGAAAGTGGAAGATCCGTTAGATGAACAGTTGTATCGTCCATTAGAACAATTGAATAAATAAATCGTTAGAAACCCAGACAATACCCACGATGGGCATGGTCTTTCATGCGAACATTGGGAAATGAAAGAATCCCTACAAAATGCTTCGACAGAACAATCTCCAACAACTCAAGTAAAACAACAGTAATGTGTATTGAAAATAGGTTAGAGAGATTAGTCTCAAATTGCTCATCAAATGATGATTCTGATGTCTTTTCTGTGCATGAAGCAGGAACCACTTTTATCATACCACAAAATCTTCCGTGGGATCAAAATGTGATTGAAGTTAACTTTGATAACAAAAATCAAAGTGTCTTTAAAGTCGACGATAGAAGTTCCGAAAAATCAGAATGTTCTAATCACATGAGAGATCATTTTAATCCACTAAAACCTAGGGATGGTTTTACAGACGAAACTAATTCCCTAGCAGAACAATTGAATTTGGTACAGGAGAAACCGTTGGAGGAAAACAATCAAAATTAGATCATAAAAATATCCTTTATTCTACAATTTTTTTCCATCAACAACAGTTCATAGATTGCAAGGTAAGAAAATATTGAATGCTGATAGAGATTTAATCTTTAAGGACTTTTTATCATTCGTAGAACAAAAACGTCTTATAACCATATATTATCGCTCCCATCAGAATGAAGTGAAGATAAAAATTTACAAACAAAAGTCGATGACTTATGTTCACTTTTGGATAGTACTTTGAAACTTTTGCATTCCGAAATAGTTCCTCAACTGATGAAAGAGGCTAAAATAAACAAGAAAACTGTGCAGTTAAATCCAAAACAAATAGTCACAATAACCAATTCTTTCTTGAATGATACATCTCACATTCCGTCTATAAAGAGGATTCTTCAATATGAACATCTTTCTCAAGCTCGTTGTTATAAATTTAACAATTTAGGTCATATTGCTACATCTTGTCGCAATTTTAGACTTTACAAAAGACAACAAAGACCCTCTAGCTCTTACGGTTTTAAAAAGTCAGCGTTATTAGAAACAAGTTAGCTTATCACAAACTGAGTTTATGATTATAAACAGAATTGTTTGAATAATTGCTTATTAGTCCTTCAAAGTTGTTTTGGCTTATTGTTGACAAGCATCATTTAAAGGATTGAATTCTTTTAAAAATTTTTAACAAATATGAATCTCATTAACTGTAAGATGAACACAAACGAACTTTTCCAAGGAATAAAAACAAAGTTTAGGTAATTCCGATTGTACCAATCTTTACATAGATCCAGAATATATTTATTACCTGAAAATCAGAGTATTATAAAAACATAAATGCGAGAAAGGCATTGTGTTGATGACGGAAGAAGAAAAACTGAGTTTTGTAATTTGATGGGAGATTTACACAGAAAATACGATGGAGCAAATTTCGAAGTTTCAAACGTATTCTGCATATTGTGTAGTTGACAATGTAATTATAAGTTCAATTTTGAGAAAGTCATTCGAAATATCTAGATCGTTCAGAATTTATTCAAACTCCCCACCATTGAGGCTATAGAACGCGCAAGGTTTTGCTTATCTCTTGAAATCGTGACTATTAGGGACCTTATTAACCTTTAGTTTTATAAATTGTCCATAGTTTGACATTCGAAATTGAGGGATTAGGCGGGATAGAAAATCTTGCCCTTATTACATTTTAAGGTTCGCAATTGACCCTTTGAATTTGAGGAGACAATGATAGTGTATCGGCATTGAAATTTTTTAGACATAAGTAGGGGAATTGAACTGAGATCATCACTTTCATTTATGCTCTTGATGTGGTAACATTTACACAAATCAGCTTAACGTCAATAAAGCGATATAAACATTTTGGCCAACACTTGTCAAGTACTATGTACTTGAATTGAAAACGATGACAAGTGCATTGAAGAATGCATATACCCATAATAAAGAACAAAATGTTGGTATAATTGAGGAATACCACAAAATTCAAAATTGTGTATGCATCAGACAAAGTGCCGAAGAAACCTATGATAATGATCTCTTTTTTATAAAATTATAATTCGCTAAGTGCAAAACTGTTGTTCCGGTACTACACTAACTTCAATCTGGAGACTTTTGTTTGAAGGCTTGGTGATGCTATCTTTTTATGATAACATCTTACCCTATATGTTTCAAACATGCTTTGAAACAGTTTGGTTCAACAGTGACCATACTCAGGGTAACCAAGCATTTCAAACAATGATGAAAAATAGTAAGAAAAAGGTTACACCTGGTATGAAAATTAAAACCTTTGAAGATAAACAATTTTGAAACAAACTGCTTTACTGAAATTTGGTAAAAACTCGAAAGGTGAGATACCTTGTTATTTTGGTAAATATACTCACAATGTTTAAATCGAAGGAATGAACCCTCTTCTATATTCAAAATGGAGTTTACCCTAGATGGGAAAGAAGGGTTGACAACAACGAAGTTGAACAAAAATTATTTACACAAGTTCCTTTTTGGTTAGATCACAAAAATGATGACAGCCATGTGCTTATCATCAAGGTAAAGAAACCCCGCTATTCTAGTGCCGGCAAGAGGGCCCCGTACTGGCCACCATCACACCATTGTAAGGCATTGTTGCTCTGCAACTGTATAATGAAAACTCTCAAACATATTAAATAATCAGTCAAATGATGTTAACTGCAGTTTCTGGCAAGAAAAACCTACATATGCCGTTGCATCTGGTTTATTGTTTGGAAATTTTATAAACAAACTTTAATCTTGTGTAACAGATGCCCATGCCACAGAAATTAACTTTGAATACGAGGTAACATCCTTCATTAAAAGGCCTCAGTATCGTGTTCGTAAGAGAAGGTTCTCGCAAAGTTAACTTGTAAGTTATTAGGTCTTTACACACTTCATATATTTTACATGTGAATGCGAGCTTGACAATGACTTTTATGAAGACTGCATTCATTCATATCCGAAGTCCAGGAGCAGCCTTCATCAGACTTCATTTCATCAATGGATGACCTCATTTCGAATATCCTGAAAGAAAACAAACATTCCAATTTGCTGTTTGAGATTCCCACAAAAGGAAGAACTGTGGGTTCAACCCTACAAAAAGAAATCTGCAGTGGGCAGTGACCATTATTTACGGATATCTCCGTTGAAGCAAACTACTTAATTTCTCACAGAATTTTCAAAACCTGAGTTTATCAAGTTTTCAAGATATCCGACATCTCCAATTTAATAGAGTGGGAAGGAATTTTGAGTTCGCGTTGCATCCTCAACATGAAACGTCTTTTGATTCCAGAACGCAACTAAGTAAAGATTTCAACTACTTTAAAAGCAAGTCAAGAAAACAGAAATTTGTCGATGGTCTCATTGCATAGTGATGATTGAAAAAAACATTGGAACACCAAAGTCATACCAAGAGATGGACTTAATTCCAAGAGAATGAAACTGGAACAAAGCAAAGACTAAAAACATTCAGTCTACAAGGACATTGTAATGTTAATTTATTCAAACTATTGTGTATTTACACTCCGCATATTATTTGTAAGTCACACTTAGGAAGAGAGTAACCCAAAAGATTGTAGAAACCATTTGCATTAACATTCAATACCGATTTTCAAAGAACTATCTGGCTGGCTGGACCAGGTTCTTCAAAAGATTTAGGAAAGTTTATGAATTTTTTATTCACACCGTGTTCCCAAATATCCCGTTGTGGGTTATTTAATTAATGCCCTTCTTAACTTCTCAGCAGACAGCAGCACACTCAATATGACAACTGGCAGCATCTACTTAGTTTAGCAGATGTTGAAATCATCATTTTAATTTGTATACAGAGCAATTGTAATTCTTAGTTTACCAACGGCAAAATATTCTCAACTTATCAACGCATGCAAAGTTTACACTCTCACAAAACAAAACTGCATTCACTAATTTAATTGCCTCCTACGTAATTTAATTGATCGGTCATGGCATCGTTTTCTCGCCACGAACAACCTGTTGTTATTTAAGGTAGATGTTTCCAACTAGACCCTCCTTTTAACCGAAGTACCAGGGTATAGTCCAGTGCAACAAACGTCTGTGTTAGTGTGTGTCAGTAAGGTGTTGTGTATTGAGAGCCTCGCAAACTCTGAATCTTTTTATCAATTTTCACGGTTTTGATAGCCTCAATTTAGTGTTCATATTTTATTCTCTTCGCTCTTTGTCAATCACCTGATTGGTCAACAGCGTCTTGGCACGCGTAAAGGTTTTCGCATTATCACTCTTAATTGTGTCTGACTCCCGACACGTGCATCATTTATAGTCAATTCTTTCTTTATTTATTTCGGGGCACTGCCCATGAAAATGCTGTCTTATATTTTCTACGTCACATTCTTTCTTTATTTATTTCGGGGCATTGCCCTAGAAAATGCTGTCTCATATTTTTTACGTCACATTTTTTCTCTATTTATTTCGGGGCACTGCCCAAGAAAATGCTATCTCATTTTACTCAGCATTTTCTGCGTTTATCGCTCCCAGTTTTTTGTGCCTATAATTTGTCTTGCAAAGTTTCATACAAATCACTGCATAATTAAAAACACGGCACAATTTTCACATGCTGTTAAATACATTTTCATCATACATCGGTAATTCTAAAGATATTGCTTCATTTACTATGTCATCAATTTCTCTTTGTAATATGTCGTCATTAAAACTGTTTAGGGCGTCTGCACATTCAATGCTAGCTTTTATCTCAAAAATAGACAATGTTTCATATATCACGAAATTATTCCAATGGTGTAATACTTTTCCAATTAACATTGGTTCATTCCTTACTTCCTTAATTATCAATCCTTTCTTTTGTATATTTTCGAAACATATTGTATATATATTTTTCTCATTTGATTCAGCCAATCTTATTTCCGTGCTTTCTCCAATTTTCATTTGCCGTGTTATCCAATTTAATACTTGTGCTAATGCATGATTCTTGGTTAGGAGTCCCAATGGTTTTTTAATATCTTCTTGTGTTGCACCCCGTATTGTCCAAGAATTTGTTTTGCAGATTTATAATTTTGCCAACATTCTTTTAATTGATCTATCAAACTTGTCATTTTTAATTCTCCCGCTTATTCAAATAGAATTAATTATTATTATTAATTATTACAAACATGATTAACATTGCTTTTTCTACTGCACTGCCACATTCAATTCTCTTTCAGTGAACAAGTTCGCGGCGTCAGCGCTCGTTACGCTTCAGCACACTTCAGTGCTTGGTTGACATATTAAAGGTCACGTCTTATCGGTTGTCATCGCAGCGCTTTACCGAATATTTCCGGTTGTTGTCTGCTACATCACATAAATGAAATTCATTTTTACTCAACGATATGTGTGACTTACACCATTTGTAGTTCATTCTTCATATAATAATTATAGCATATAAACATAGAGTAGTTTACACTTTAAGGAAAATTCAACCTTGGTTGGGAAGTATGTCTGTTTTCACCAATTGCTTTTCTATTCAGGTTTCTTCCAGATCGTCATAGCATGCTGCATTGCTTTTACAGTTTCACCAATTGCTTTAGTGTGAAGCGCACTTCTATTCATTTCATCGGTGGTCAGGGTTCTGTAATTGACATCGGGAAGCCAGCAATGTAATGTTTTTTCATCAGCTTTTGACACTTCCCAGAGGTGCGTAACATATACAAATCTGTTACGACTGATCACTTTTAAACCATAAGTCGTTGCCAGTTCTTCTATTCGCATATGTAAATCATATGACTGTCCATTGATGCTGTTACAGCCAATCCATATACATTTGCATAGCATCTTCGTGACTCATGGCCGCCAAAGGTTTTTCATAATCTTCATATTTTTCAGGGCCACAAGACTTCACTACTTTCTTTACACTTTGTTTTTCCATATACTTTTCTGCCAGTATTTTTATTAACTCCATACTTGTTTTTAATTCCATGCTTCATTTAGTTATTGTCTGTGAATACAAGTAGGGTTTATAAATCGTTTTCAGCTTGCCATTCCCAGCTATGAATACGGCAATCATCATTAGTCACTTTTGCTGTAATTTTTACCATTGCTTCATTACTTTTAATAAGCATATTTGTAATTGCTTGGCTGTGTGCTGGATTTTCACATAGTTTTATTAAATCTTGTAACCAATTTATTATCTCTTCAAAGTTTTTTGAATGTTGTTCTTGTTTCCGAAATTCAATTACTTTCCCATGTAGGTTGCATTTTCCCAAATATAATAAATACGTAGCAATATACATTACTCAACTCACTAGACACACTATAACTTTTTGCAAAACATTACTATAGTACATAATTAATACACAATATGTTCTGTCGTTGACTATTTCAATCCAATCTCCTGATTGACTGTTTACACAGGTTATTTCTTTAATGTTAGTTCACTGTTACTTTCACCATTTTCTAAGCCAGCCATGTTATGGTCGAAACGACCCATAACACGATTTATGAGCAAATTTCCCGATTTGAACAGATAAAAATGAAAAGCGCTGCAAAACGATTTTGAACTTCGGCAAAGTAGTATCGAACCGCGTCGAACCGTCACATAAGACCACTAGAGTCGCCACAAAGCCGTGCGCGATGCGAACTCAATTACGGGCGCCGTCGAAACGTAAGAAAATCGACGTAACGCGACGTGCGATTTATTGGCCAATGAGGATTCGAGACGAGCTGGAAGTTTCGACTGTCATGAAGGGTATAAATAATATGTAGATTTCCAGGTTCAGTCAGTCTTCCTTGGGCCACTGTCTGAGAAGCAGCAAGATGGATTATGGGTGTACCAAGTTTAACAAGCTGAAATATCTAGTCCACGTAGGTTTACCATTGGACTAGACCACCAAAAAGAGATTTATAGCCTAGTAGCTGGTAATGTCTCTGATGTCTTGTGGTGATTCGGGTTACTCTCTCCTTCATGAAGGAATTGAACTCGCATTTACCCCAGTTATTTTGAAATATATTCTGACATATTAATGATTAATAGTGCAGTTCTTAAAGTTATATTATTAAAACCATGAGTGAATACAATTTTCTTATTGTGATTAACTGAGCGTAAAGTCGAATGACAAAGGGTCTGAATTTCTTCATTGTACTTTCAAGCGTGCCTTGAGTATGTTCCTATTATAAATTAACCAGTGCTTTCGAGGAACTGCTCTAAATAACAGACTACAGAACTGTTACACAGGGCGATGCAGTCAACTGCAACACCAAATTATTTCAACATCAACTTCAACGGTGTAAAAAATTGGGTAAAAAAAGAGGAGATGTACAACAACACATGGAATGGACATGAGAAAAATGGCCTGGTGTATTTCCATGATTTGGAATCCCTCTTAGCCATGGGTTTGACCCAAGAAAATGATAAAGAATGGAGACTCGTCATAGATTGGAGATTCTTCATAGGAGACTTTTCATAGAAGAATGGAGAAATGGAGACTGTTCATAGACTGGAGACTCTTCATAGAAAAATGGAGACTCTTCATAGAAAAATGGAGACTCCTCACAGAAATGGAGACTCTACATAGAAGAATGGAGACTCTTCATAGACTCTTCATAAGAATGGAGACTCTTCATTCAATTTGAATATGGTTTTTTGGACTAAGTAGGTTTGTTTAAAAATAAAGAGTGTTTACTGATTCTGTGAAATACTGGACTGCTTCTGTTGGACTACTGCTCTTCCACTACGCTACTGTTTACTGTCTGCTGATTCTGTGAATTACTGGACTGCTTCTGCTGGACTAGTGCTCTTCCACTTCACTACTGTTATTATTGACTTCTGCTGGGCTACCACTGTGCACGACTGTTAGGCTACCTTTGAAATTTGCAGCTGTTATTGCACCGTTGATATACTCCTGCTGATCTACCCCAGCCTTAAAAAATTGCAAACTGAAATATAGCCATGGCACATAATAGAAGAGGCAAACACAATCCATCAACCTATAGCAATAGCTATAACAACGATATGGAGACAAAACTTGATAAGATGCAATGATTTCATCTCAGCTAAATGAAATGAAGACTGAATTGAAAAACTTAGGTGGCCTAAAAGACTTACCCAGCAAATTTGAAAGTTTTGAAAATCAACTTTCTGACATATTAAATGAGATCACCACTATCGGAAGCAATATGGATCACCTCAAAGAAGAAAATGCTCAACTCAACAAAAGAAACAGGGATCTTGAAGAAAAAAATGCCAAACTGGACTCTCAACTGAATGAAATAGAACAGTATGGCAGAAGACAAAACTTGGAAATACATGGTATCCCAATGCCAGACAATGAAACCAATGCTGAAGTCGAAGAAAAGGTGCTGCAAGTTCTCAAAAGCATTGATACAACTATTACCAAATATGCTATTAATGTTGTACACAGACTCAGAGGAAAACCTAAAACTGATCAAAACAAAACGTGTCCTGGTATTATTCTCAGATTCATAGATAAAAAAAACAGGAACAACATATACAGCTCAAGAAAAAGACTGAAATCTGCTGAATTCGATGACCCTCGTATTAACAGAGTTTTCATCAATGAAAATCTTACCAGTGGTAAAAAAACACTTACTTGCTCAAGCCAATCAAAAAACAAAAGATTTACATTGGAAATATCTGTGGACTAACAATGGGAGGATCCATCTCAGAAAAAATGAAAATGATGCAGTCATTACCATCCAAACAGAAGACGACCTACATCGTATCAAGTAATATGTTTTATGATTCAGGCTTCATGAGACTGTCCTGTGGTGGTGAGTTACTATCATGTTTGCTCCTGGCGTTCACACTGTTTACAAATGCTAGTCTTATGACATCATTTACTTTACCATCTCACCCAAATGGCTGTGTCCTATTTGGCATTATTTTGTTTTCTTTTAGTGTCACACGCGCGAGTGCATTTTTGTTGCACGCCGTTAAATGTTTGGCGATTGTTTGCGACGTGGCGTTGCTTCTTTGCGCCTCCAGCTTTGTTCAGAAGTCGCTGTTCAGTTGACATCGCTCATGTTGTTTCATTCACTGTATGTCGCTTGATCGTTCACTGCGGACTCGACGAATAAGTTTAATAAAGCCTTCATTAGGTCACATCAGACTGTAAATGATCAATGTGTTTTTTGCAATTTGCACACTGGCTGCAAAATGATGCGAACAATTTGCAAAAACTGGACTCACTCTTGATGCTGTTATGTGACTTATGACAACTTTGCTATGTGCTGACCTTGTAATCATACCTGTTTTCGTTTTAGTGAAATTTCATATATTGAGTTGTTGGATTTGTTTCCTTCAACTACAAAAATCACTCCTGCAACATTTAATGAAATTTCATTTTGACTTGCTGAACCTCATGTACATAACGACTATCTACCCTCCTGAAATTAACTCTGCCAATAGGATGTTATGTAATAAGCTTTCTTACTTCCATTTCAATGTAAGCAGTTTAGCGAAAAATAAACATAAAATTGACACTTTCTTTTCAATGAGTAATGTCTCACCTGATTATATATCAATATCAAAAACCAAATTGAAATCAAAGTGTTTTACAAATATACAAATTCCTAACTAAAACTTTGTTCATGTTGATTCCTTAACCAATGCTGGAGGTCTTGGCCTGTATGTAAACAAAAAACTGTAGGATACTGTTAGACAAGACTTGGAATTACCTATAGATGGATGTGAAAGTCTTTTCATTGAAGTGAAGTCAAATGATGTTAGTGGCAAAAAATGTGTTGTTGGAGTGATCTATAGACACCCTTCTCCTAACTCACAAGCTTTTCAGCTTGCATTCACTAATCTACTTGAAATTATGCATTCTGAAAAGAGTAATTACATAATTGGAGGCGATTTAAATTTAATTTTTTTGAAGTACCAAATTGACACACACATTACTGATTATGTTAACAGTACTCTGAGTCTCTGCTTCATATCTCTTATTAACAAATCCACCAGCTTTTCTTCTACCTGTCAACACTCCCTACTTGATCATATATACACAAATATAATTGACGACAACACCACCACTGGAATTGCCCGCTATGACATCTCTGACCATCTCCCCATTTTTGCAAACTTTAATTTCCATCCCAAATGTGCCAAAAAATACAGACCAAAATTCTCTGTTTACAAAATTTTGACTTGCCATCTTTTCTGGAAGATCTTAACACTGCTCTTTCTGATCTTGACTTTCACAACCAAAACAACAGCGATACCAACATCACTTGTAACAATCTTATTCTTATGTTTAACAACATTCTTGGCCAACATGCTCCCCTTAGGTTTGTTTCCAGAAAAGAAACTCGTTCATTCCACAAACCTTGGTTGACCAAAGGTTTGCTAACATCTATCTCTAAAAAGAATGCCTTGTACAAAAAAATGTTATCAAAAAACAACCCATCAATTTCAGCCTAGTAAAAATTTTACAGAAATAAAATAACTCACCTCCAAGAATCCCTAAAAGAAAACTACTATAGATTAAAATTTGAAAACTGTAGAAATGATGTCAAAAAAACCTGGAAAGTTCTTAATGACATTATTTCTACAAAAATAAAAAATGCAATATAGGTGCAGAAACCTACAGTACTGACCTTACTAATCAAAACCATTGTGAACTAAATATACATTTTTCCAAAATTAGCAAAAATATATCCTCCAAAATTGACCCTCCCATGCAACTTTTAATGACTTTCTTCTTGAGTCTTTCCCCATTTGTGTACATTCCCACCAACCAATGCTGATGAAATCAGACAAATAATTGCATCACTAAAATGCAAAACAACAAATAACTCCTATGACATCCCAGCAAAGTTTTTTAAAATTTCTGCCAGTAGTTTATCCTCATGGTTATCTGAATTTTTTAATAAACATATGGCAAAAAGTGAATTTCCCAATCTTCTAAAAATGCACAAATTACACCCATTCCTAAAATAACTTCTCCCAAATCCCCTAACGATTATAGGCCAATATCCATACTTCCAACTCTCTCCAACGTTTTTGAAAAAGTAATTTGCAACAGATTGTACTCTTTTGTCACCAGTGATTGTATACTGAGCCCACAACAATATGGCTTCCGTACCAATCACTCTACTGAATTAGTAATTGCTGCCATCTATGATGACATGATTTGTAATAAAGATAACAAACTAATAACCTGCACTCTGTTTCTAGACCTAAGCAAAGCCTTTGACTGTGTTGATCATGAAATATTACTTCAAAAATTATTTTACTATGGAGTAAAAGGAACACCCTTGAAACTACTTGCTTCTTACTTGGACAACAGGTTTCAGTGTACTAAAATAGGAAACACTAAATCTTTTTTTTTGAATGTAACATGTGGCATGCCCCAGGGATCTGTTGTTGGGCCTTTACTATTCCTTATATATATCAATGACATTGTGAAAGCCTCCAACTTTAATACTGTTTTATATGCTTATGATATCAATCTGCATATTTCGGGGAAAACGACGAAATCTTAGAAAAAACAGTTAACCATGAGCTCAAAAAAATCGATCACTTGGTTCGTGCTAACAAATTATGTATCAATTATTCCAAAAGCGATTTCATGCTCATGAACAACCATAAAAATATCAATTTTTTAGTGTCAATTAATCATCATCCAATATCAGAACAAAGCAGCTTAAAATATCTTAGCGTTATACTTGATGATAAACTTAATTGGAAGCCTCAAATTGAGAAGTTGGTAACACAGCTCTCCAAATCATGTGGAATGTTGTTCAAATTAAAACTCTATACCAACACTTCAGTGCTCAAATCCGTTTACTTCGCTCTTTTCCATTCTTATTTAACTTATTCAATACTTAACTGGGGAAGGGCCAACAAGACGACTTTACTCCCTTTGATTGGATTGCAAAATAAAGCTGTGAGAACACTTGAATATAACAAAACTAAAACAACTGTACTCTTATCCAAGCACAAAATTTTAGAAATACCTGATTTAATTCAATTGTCAGTTGCCAAATTCATATACTCCTTCTATAATGGTGGATTACCTAATCAGTTTGATAACTACTTTGCTGAGATTCGATCAGCCCACAAATATCAAACAAGACTTGCTTCTCTGCAAAAATATTATTTACCCAGAATGAAAACATCTCTGGGTCAGCTTTCTCTAAAGAATATTGTTCGAAAATTTGGTCTAACATTCCAGAAAAATTTAAATCGTGTTCGCCTTATTCGTTTGGCAAAAAATATAAAAAACTCCTGCTATCTTGCAAGACTTCCTGTTGATCTTCGTTTTATATGCTTGTCATATTCTGTAAGATTGCGCTGATGCCACTGTTTTCCCTCCTATCTACCTCTATAATTGCTCACCCCACCCCCTGTACATAGGCATGCTTTTCCCCACTGTTTTTTGTTGTTGTTTTTATGCTTATTTCACCTGACGTTGATTTGACGCTTTTTTTTACTTTTATTACTACTTGTCAAACGTCTTCAATTAAAATTTGGTTTGTGTTAGCAGCAGGGTTGGCTGAGAACTTGACCCAGGTGGTCTTCCGCCAACCCTTTGTGATTCAACATGTTAGAACACCATTACTAAACTGCGAAAGGTGAAATTTCCTATTTTTTATATTTTTTCATCCCTATATAATCAACTAGTGATCTTTGATGTTATTGTATTACCTCTTGCTGCTTCGTGTTATTTTGTGATTTGAGTCAAAAAAATGCATGATTAAACCTTACCATACCACCATAGATAGTTTGAAACAAGTCGTGAAGTTTCCTTTAATAGCGAATTTTACTTCTCTCGCATCCAACGAAAACGTCCCGCTGAGTTGCTAACTTAAACTTTACCTTGGTTCTCGGTTGGTTCCTCTTGTTGGTACGGTGGTGCCACGCCTGCTTTAGTGTTTTTCTGACAGATCTAGTGTTTTTGCATTTTATCTAATGTTCTAGTGGTTTTCGTAGCTATTTAGTGTTTTTTATGAGTGAGCTGAATGTAATTAGTTAAATTATTTTCTGTAATTGTAATTGTGACTGTACTGTAGGCTAATTTCTTTGAGACTAAGTAAGATTTTGGGTTGCCTGTAAAAGGCGGAGCTCCGTAAATAGCGGAGCTTTGTTGCGGAAGTTTGAAGACGTAACTGGAGTGGAAAAAAGTTGTGTTGCAAAAGGA
>Ga0210059_1003528_pt1 | contig 25069 bp, 15 predicted proteins | sample Ectturendosymbi2_FD_188042 | JGI IMG/M metagenome (GOLD analysis project Ga0210059, IMG submission 188042) | Ecteinascidia turbinata endosymbiont from Florida, USA - Sample 2 (SPAdes) (version 2) | ecosystem: Host-associated > Tunicates > Ascidians > Unclassified | place: Key West, Florida... | reverse complement strand
ACCAGTTTGCAAGTGTAAGTATCACTTCAACACGCATGGAAAAAGTGCAACAAAGGTCATGGAAAAGTCATGGAAAAAGTCATGGAATGTCATGGAATTTGGTTTTGAAAATTGTGTGGGAACCCTGTTTAAAGGCATTTTCAATGATTATGATTTACTTGTAAAATTTTTGGCCAAATATCACATCAAAGTGGAAGATTTTCTTCCTACCAATGGGTTTTGGTTGAGACCAGTGGTGACTTTTCCTGCAATATTATGGTAACCAAACGGGAAAAGTGATGAATGAAAACTATTTACCTGATATCATTGAAACTAAGCAGCAGCAACTGAAACCAAAACATTTACCATGTTTGTGGATTGCTGAAGTCAGTTTGTGTTCAGTTGTATAATGAATCTTTTGAACACTTTTTCTGGCCAACTGCAGGCTGTTATTGCCATTTGGTAAAATGGATCAGGATATTTGCACATTTCACTTTGCAGCATGCATTTGAAATATTATGAACATTCTATGATTTCACTAAAACTGCAACTTGCGAACTGAAATTTGGGAAGTTGCTAAGAAATTACATAAAAATTTGTGATTTCATATCAGTTTTTTCATCTTGTTTATTTTTGGACAGTTTTGTGTTTCATTTTGATGAAGGTATCAAGCTGAAATCACTTGTCTGATAAAAGTTCTAATTACTCTTTCTTTGCTCACTACTTATATAAGCATGTTTTGCATTAGCCCTGGGATGTCAGAAATATGGTTCATGATGAGCAATTAAGGACTCTTCCCAAGTTTAAAACTATGCTTAAATTTTTTTATGGAAAAAAATTACTTTCAAATTGTGTTTACCATATACTAACCTGTATTTTGGCATCAGCAAGCATTTTGACTCACAATGTTGTCAAAGTGTGATAACAGTTGAAAAATCCCAAAATCCCTCAAAGTGAAATTCCAGTAATGTGGCATTCATAGTCAAATCTTTTTTTTAATAGCTACATATTTAGGCAGGTTTTTGAATGTCAAGAAAAGTTATTTGTATTTTTACCTCTGTTTTATTTTAATCGTAAAACTCTGTCACAAAATTTTTGTCATAAATAAGGCATTTAAATGTAGAAGATTTTGAAAAACATGTGCATGTTTTTGCATGGCACCACCAACTGGAAATTAGTGTTTTTCTCAACCATTTTTGGTTTTAAACAGGTGCTTCACCATGTTGATGAATAAACACTATTTTACAGTAAACCAAAGGCCAACACAGAATTTAGAATTATTCATCCAATCTAGCCATGTGTCATGGCCTCATTTGAAAACTTTACTCGCACTATTTTTGTTTTAAAGCAATTCTTATTGATGTTAAAGAAAGCCCGATTCAGATTACTTGATTATCACATCATTAAAAACCATTTTTGGCTAACTTTATCCAAATTAACAGCATTTACTTACTCAGTGCTTATGTGTACACAGTGTTACAAACCAATGTTTATTTCCTCTGCAGATGCAGAAATTAATAAAAGTCATGAAGTTTATGACTGTGGTGAATATTTCATGGAAACGGACAAGGATGACAAAATATTCATGGATCAGGGCATCCCAAGCACTTCATGCCAGGTTAGTCTATTGCTGTGAAGATCAAGCTTCCAGTGATTGCATCTTTGTCAAAAATCGCTAAATTCTCACAAGACTGTATCTAGTGTCCAACAACGGATTGATTTCGTACAAGGATTAATTTTTTTAAGCAGCGTTTTTTTCAGAAACGTGTGGTTCAGTAGTAGAGCAGACAAGGGCGGGCTGTTAGTTACGAGTGAGTGGACTGCATTCTTGGTAGCAGGCAACAGCGAAAAACCGAAGGCCTGCACACTGCTGGATGGCAGGGTTCCCACATGGTATTGAACGTACAGAAAAAGTATTGCATTGTGAAATCAATTTCTAAGACCTTGAAAAAGTATTGAGTTTGACAAAAATGTATTCGAAGTGTAGAAAAGTATGGAAATTCCGAATTCAACCTTTTTGTTATTCAAATTCTGTTCTTTATCACTGTTGACAGTTTTGCAGACGTCTTCTTGCATTGTGTTCCGTGAATAAAATTTTGGAAAAGTTAAGGTAAATGATGGTATTTAAGTTTTTTTCATATAGTGTTGAAAAGGTACTGGAACAGTATGGAAAATGTTTTCTGAAAATGTGTGGGAACCCTGGAATGGTACTATGAAACGATTTTTAACGAACTTACTGTGAATTGCGATGAAACAATTTTATGTAAAAAAATGCAGCAACTATATACGATTCCAGAGTTTTTTTTAGTCCAGAGTTGTGTCTGATGTTATTCGTGACTTGTTTCTGCGCCAGTGGATCACGTGACCGAACAATGCGTGCGCAGGTGGAGTACAGCTATTCCGGCACTGTTCCATTCAATGAACACGAGGACCGAATGGAAGTTGACCAGCCTCCCTGTAATTGTGGTGCTTGCAAGCGATCGGAATCCTCTGAAGAAGTGGAAAAAATGGAATCAGAAGCAGTGAGTGCAGTGGAAGTTGGTCCAGCAATAATGCCACATTCTACACGCATGGTAGTTGTTGAAAATTAGAAGAAAAGCTATTCTGCTTTTCTGAAGGTATAACGTCAATAAGCTACCAGGTCACGCAAGGTAATCGTAGTTCGCCATTTCAAGCGGTGTTACGAGTGATCGCGTTTCGGTGTAGAACAGCGTTTTTAACCTTGGGGGTCCGTAAGTGGCTGTCAGGGGTTCTTCTGAAACAAACCGAATTCGCCAGGGACGAAATTTGCAACCACTGTTCTCATGCCGTTGTAGCAATATGGAAAGTTGGATCACTGCACAGGGTTCCATAAGCAACGCAAACATTTGCGGAAGGTTCCGCTGCAGCCAAAATGCTGAAACGCACTGTTGTAGAATCAAGGGGTCCGCAACCATCGGGCCACGGCCCGATGCCAATATGGAATTTTTTACCGGGTGTCCATATGGAATTTTTTACCGGGCCGTGCAGTACCAAGGCTAACTTCCTTCACCCAAATATATTTCATTACAACTACCGTGTTTGGGTTCTATATCTAATAACATACGACAGGAACTCAGCAGCTTTATAAGACACAAGGCTGTAGTGGACGTGAAGCTAGGTTGTTTTCAAAGTACTCGAAAGATTCAAAGCTGGTTCACTGTTAAAGACCGGCAAGCTTTACTAAACCGGTTTAACGTTGTGTACAAACTTACTTGCTCATGCCGTGCCTCCTACAACGGGTAAACGCAACGCAATTTAATAAATAGTGTAGAAGAGCATCGAACGTCACTAAGCTCTTCAGTATGCAGACACTTGCAAGCCAACCCAGATCATGGGTTGACTTTCACAACCATTGGCAGTGATAACAATTGGCGACGGCTGCAGATTCTTGAATCTTTGTTGATTCAAGAACACAAACCAAAGCTGAATACAAACATCCCGTCGATGCCTCTATGCATTTTTAACTTGTAACAGAGCTTCATGCTTCACTCGTGACGTCACGCGCCATCACCATTGGCGTGTATCCAGCTGAGTCATGTGACTACGTATGCTTCACGCCACTACGTCACTAACGAAACAACCTTTTGCGTTTTTCATTTTTTACAGCGCTTTTGTCCTGAATGACCAATAAGAACCTGCAGCATGATCACTGCAGTTCTGTTGCTATGCACTGATGATGATGACAGGAGTTATCGAAACGTTTGCAATATGTCATTTGTATCAAGGCTAGCTTGCTCCAAACATTACAATTTTTTTGATAAACTGGCCGAGTTTGCCTCAGTGGAAAATCCACAGTTGACCTAAGGCTGGACTTCATGATTCAAAACTGTTTGCACCGTTGGGCTAGTGCAAAAATATCAGTTTCTTTTTTTCAATAATTAGTAAATTTGCATGCACTAAACGTTGCTTGTTCTATTGAGAGCCGGTCTGCAAAATAACGTGAGGCGCTCAAACCGGTTGAAAAAGTTTGCCGACCCCTGGGTAGACAACCTTGTATAGTTTTTGTCCGACGTAGATTACTTGGTGATACGAGCCGACCTTAACGCTTACACCTTATTTTCGCGAAATGTGCAATTTCACCGTAAAGGTTAAAACTGCTACCGTCAGGGTTCCTTCATAGAATGAGCAAATGTTTGTTTTAGTTAGCATGCAATGGCGCAACCATGCAGACACGCGAACGGTGAAGCGTTTATGTGGTGAAAGGTTATGCGGTATGTATACTTAGAAGGGCTATGCGATATATATAACATAATAAACTTGGAATGTTGCAAGTGGGCTAGAATGAGATTTCACTGCACAAATACTCTGGTGGTACTAAAGGAAATAATGGTTACCGTCTAGATCAGAGGTCGGTAAACTACGTCCCGTGGGTCAAACCCGCCCCGCGAAGCTATTTTGTCAATAATGAAATATAATATCTCTACAAAAATTTTGTTGATTTGGTAGAACGCAACATATCCCGAAACAATGGCATTAAGACGGCCACGTGACTGTCGGTTGTCCAAGTATGACTTTCGGTTCTAATTAGCCGATTTTGAAAAAGTATGACTGTGCTGCAGGCTGGCCTAACTTTAGCTGACATGTTGCTGCAATCTGAGGTCTCTGTTGATATTAGGTACATTCCATTTGAAGCCAGATTTTGCCTCTAAAAATATCATAATTACGAAAATCTTATTGATTTGGTGGAATGTAACAAAGTCCTACACAATCACATTACGTAAGGTCTCCGGCCCTCGAACTGTAGTGTTGTGTAATAGCCATGTGGCCCTCGGACAAAAAAAACATTTGGAAACCCCTGGTCTAGATAATGAATTGAATTCGTAGCATAAAAGGAGGCTTGGTAGATGAATTGTTTGTCATTATTCCGCTGCTCTGCAGGTCTTGCATCAACTTTGAAACGAGGCGCATTGTTGTATTTGATTTGGACTGATTCTGGTTTGGCAGGACCTAGTCTCCGGTACATTAGCGTTGTTATTGCAATACGGTATCTTTTCGATTTCACGCGACGCGCTCTTCAACACGAACGCAGTCGGACGCATGCACGGCGTTGGATAGTTTATTTGCAAACGAATAACGTTGTTCAAGCTCATGGGACAGTACCAGCAACGAAAAAACGAAAATTACTTACGTGCCGCTGCCTGCATGAAAAAACGACGGTTGACAAAAATTGAAAATTGGTACAAATTATGAAAAAGGTAAAGAGCGCGTGGACTCAGCTTGGTAGAGACCTTTTTTCGTGAAGTGTGTCCTTTTTTTGACTTAGCACTGTTAGTGACATGTGGTTGATCTCGTGAAGTTCGAATGCCTGTATTTTTATCAAATTCGATTAAATAATTGAATGTTTTTAGGTTCCAGATGAACCAATCCAAAATGAAACTGCAAACAAGGTGTTGATGGTGGTGGCATTGCAGGGTTTCCTCAGATCTCAGCATATGATCCATGAAGGTAGGTTCATGAAAGGAATCTATCATTTTTCGGTAAAACCCCTTGGGGAAAAGTGGTTTAAATATTGGGATGGTACAGTAAAGAGCAATCGATTGACGTGGTTTCAAAAGCCTGTGCAGTTTATTTCGCGGGTTTTACATCTTGAGCTTTGCGATTTCTGTCTTGAGTAGAAAAACTCATGCAATTTTTTCGAATATTAAAAAACATGTGATCTATCCTCTCCATTTGCACCAAGGCTTCATGCACAAAACTTGGCCACCGTTAACTTTCTCGTAGACCTCGGTGTCCACGAAAAATCACATGACCGCACTGATTTCACCACCTGGGTAAACACAGGGTTGAGTTCGTCACAGATCCGTGTGAGTCGCCCACCACGCATAACGTCGCAAATCCATAACTAACGTACACTGCGGTCTGGGAAGGTTTTAATACGCTGTTGTTTGCCTTGTTTATGCATGAGCAACCTTTTGCAGCAGCCACCAACCTGCTTCTGTTCGTGCTGATCGGGCATAGCGCAATTAAAGAAGGAAGCTTTTGACACACGTCTCGGTCAAAACGACCAAACATTATATTGCCAGCAAGTTCCCAGTTGACTGCTTCCCCAGTGTTCTTGCTTTAACTTGCAAGATTGTCACAAGCATGTGTATTATTGCTGGGCGCTTCAGTTATATGCACAAGTGTTTCATCGAAACCGGGGCTCGTGTTATTATCCAGGAAACAGCACACTATTTCCTGTGGGCATAGAGCAATAGTATCCAAACCATTTCGCGCCGGATTTGACTGTTATTTGTGCACGTCATTTGTCGATATCCACAGTGTCTCTTCCAATATGGCCCCGGTTTTCCCTCACAGTGGCGATGTTTAGCTTCACGGCGTGGTATTGAAGTTAAGTCAGGTAACAAAACCGCTATATGTTGGTTCGTTTGTGGAATGCGTTGTCAGTACTCTTCGAACAGCAGACTCACCGTAAAGTTTCTGTTGTTGGACTCACAAACCTTTGCGTGATGCATATGTAGCTTGTGCTAGCGCATCTGTATAAAAAAAAACGATTGAAAAAAGTAAGGGATATTGTATTTGTTAACGTTGAAAAAACCAGCGAATATAGTTTTGTTTGCATTAAGAAACTAAGCGAATTTTCTTTTTTCAACATTTCAAAAAATAAGCTAATTTACTTTTGTCACGATTGAAAAAAAATAAGCGAATTCACTATGTAGCCAATATTAAAAAAATAACGAATTTAATTCTGCCAACGTTGAAAAAAATTAACGACTTTACTTTTGTCAACATTAAAATAATCAGCGGAATTACTTTTATTTTTCAGGGACTGTTCAGGAGGATTCCTTGCCTTATACCCATTTACCGATGAGTACAGAGCCTTTTAACGCGACAGAAGAAGATGCATCGTCTTCTGTTGAGCCGTTTATTGAGTGGAGCGAAGAAGACGGTTTGTCATGTTTGTCAAATATTAGGTTATTATCATTGTTCCGCGTCTTTTTTAGTGTTAAACGGTTTTTGCGCAAACTCAACTGCATCAAACTAAGAATTAAATGGTTTATAGCAAAGAAACTAAACTGCGTTTTAGTGGGTTGTTCGAATGCAGCGTGGTTCAACTACTTTTGACCTGCGGACTTTTTTACAAAAACGTGACAACTCGCGGGCCACTTACACAACAAAATGATGTACAAGCAATAGATTCACATAATTTAAAACTGAAAAAAGGAAGGTAGGTGAGTGCGTCATTGAAATCATTGTACAATAGCAAATAGAAATTTTCTACAAATCTCTATCAGTGGGATACCTGAGGTCTAGGCTTCTCTGACACGCTGCTTATCACTACCAGTGTTCGTGGTGCAAGTCGGAGACTATCGTCAAGTGTTCCGTCTGCCATTCGATTTCTGTTTTCAGATTGACTTGCTTTATCGTAGAAAATATACTCTCACACATGTACTGTACAGTAAGTGTTTCTGAACACAGACTGTATTTTAGTGCGAAATCTTTCAGTTTCGGAAATCTGTCTTTGCTGACTAATTTCCCGAAGCCCTGTACCAGCCAAACCTGGCCAGGGGTGGCCAAACCTGGTGCATGAGCCGCATCGTAAAAGCCAAGCGATAAAAAGCCGCAACATAAAAATATGAAAACACGAATTTATTTGCAGTCTACGCTTCTGTGACATCATAATTACTTTTGGAACGACTTGCGAAAGTGATACTGTGCGTCACGTTAGCTACCACAATATCATTTTACAATATTTTTACACTTTGCAATAGAAATAAAAAAAAAACAAATATTTAATTTTTCGGAAAGCTCGAAAAGCCCATGCAAAAATTCAAGAACCGAAGTTTCGCCACCTCTGCTATGTGCAGTCCAGTCTAAACTCGTTACTTGAAAGATGTTGAGGTCGTTCTAATCAAAATTACGCACTGTAACACATCCACAACATTAAATCAATACTGAAAAAGCTTATTGGCCTTGAAAAATTCTGCTCGCAGGCCGCATGTGGCCCGTAGGCCTGTAGTTGGACCGCACTGTTCTAATAAGTCGAGAATGATAGTTTGTTCTGCGTGTTGTTGGTCTGACCATACAGTTCAATTTTTTGCAAGTGCAACATTCCGATTGCTGCCTCTCATACCGAAACGATAGGTCACATTCATGAGCGTCGAAAGTATTTTTCCAGGGGAGAACTAGGGAGATTTTTCAAATTATTCTAGGGGGAGAAAAAGTTGTGAATTTGTTTTTTCTTACTGGAAACTAAGAAACCAACCTTTTTTTGCTGAAATTTTCAAAATCCAGGGGGCAGGGAGGTCCCTGCAAGTACCATAGTCGTATTCATATTGTCACTGTAACACCAACACTTCTACGCAAAATTTCCTGGTTTCTTGGTCATGCATCAGTTGACCGGGTCGTGCGCCATTTGCTCACCATGATGAGGTCAGCAACTACTACTCGCCCGCACTGTTTTAGCGCAACTGCGAAACATTGGTTGAAATTTACAGAGATTTTCTCGCTTCCATCTCCAGGAAAGATGGAAGTGCTTGAACCAACGAGCGACAAACGCATGGTTGTTGAAGAACCTTCCGAAACATTTTACTCCGAAACGTACCCGGAACTCGATCTTTCTCAAAGCACCGAGGCTCAAAGGTAAAAATACTTGAAATGTTGCATTCCTACCTGATTGCGACCTTTCCGTCAAGTTGCAGCACACACGTTTACTGGCGCGCACCTCCGGATGCTCTTAACGATTTTTCCTGATTTTCAAAACTGTGCAAGTCATCTTTTTTACAAAACTGACAGAGGCAATTATTATCCAGAGCCGCAGATGACCACAACAGAGCTTAGCTTCGTCAGCGAGATCTAGGGCCCATTGGTCGTAAAAACTATTTTTATAGCATCAGAACAGTGGTTTTCAACCTTTTTTGCACCGCGGCCCATTATAGCAATCAAGTATAACTCAACGACCCCCATCTAAAACTCGAATAAAACAAATGCAATGCAGCTGTGTACATAAATCATCAACTCGCGACCCTCCGGAATGGTTCACGACCCCACTGGGGGTCGTGACCCAGGTCGAAAACCACTGCTTTTGAGTTATGCAAGACTGGTGACCTCTGACCTCACAACTGCCCTGACCTGCCGAATATTACCACAGAACTATACTACTGTCCGGAAGTTGAACGCAGAAACCAACAATATTGATAAGTAGGTTGCCGCCTACAACCCTTGCTTAATGTACGCTGGTGTTGTAGCGCGTTTTGGTAAACGCTGTAGCAGAAGTCACGGCTTTTATGCAGCATGCCTTGCACTACACGCAGACGCGAGTCCAAGCTAATCTAACCTTTTCATGCACTCTGTTCACAATCTTCATTGTGTTGCTGTGAATGTACACAAATTTCCATGGAAACTTCTGGCATATCTTTGGATACTTGGAAGCAAGAAACGGTGGGATAGTTGTTGAAAATGTTGTTGGCGCTTGCAAAATATTGAATATTCTAAAGACGTGCAAGACTCAAGGGGTCACCCGAAAATATTGAATTTAAACCAGTGTTTTTTAACCGTGGGGGGTCCTCAATAAATTTTCAGGTGAGCCCGAGCGCTGTACAACATTGAAAGCTTGATCAATAAATGTACCAAACAATACAGTTGCTTTTACAGCTTATTTATAGCCAGGGTAGTTTGAAACAAACGACAAGTACTTAAGGGAGGCGTGGTAAAGAAAATGGTAGGAACCGCTAATTTAAAGCATTTCCCCAACTAGATCGGATAATCGAGTAAGCACTGTATTAACGTTCAGGCAGGTTTCTATGTCGTGACTGGAAAAAGCTAAGTTCAGGGGCCTCGACTATCGATGGGAGACTTGCATTGAGCTTGTTTAGTTACTGGGTTTTTTTGGCCACTGTCCGAATTTTTTTTAATAACCGAAAAATGTTAAATCATTTCGGTCATATTGCCTTCTTCAGTTTTAAGTTTTTAACTATTTCGGACAAGTGACTGATACGTCTCAACGAAAAAAAACAGGTTTAGTTTTTAGCGAAAATTGTCGGCATCAAAGGCAATTAGTCCTTTATTTTTCATCGGCTCATGCTCTCTGTCGCTCGGGTAACATCGGCTCATGGTCTCTGTGCTCGGGTAACATCGGATACGCTAAAAGCACGGTTACTAATGTTGGCGCAGTAATTGACGTTTTGTTTGTGACGTGCACATTTGTTTGGTAGTGGCGCGGTCAGCCAGCGCCGCGCACTTTTCGCTTAATGGGTACACACCGTGCACATTGATTGCCTTGCCCTATACTTGTGTACCTTCTTTCGCCTCTCTCCGGTCGTGTTGTGGAGTTGACGAACGAAAAGGTGTTCTAGGTTTGCTTTTCGTACTTGTTTGCGTTTGCCTGAAAAACTAATTCGCTCTAAAACTGCTTTGTCTGTGGTGCGTGCTGAAATCTTGATACAGGATTTATCCAAAAACTTAAATACTAAAAAAGATGTCTCATAAAATACAATAATCAAAGCAACACTGGCAGAGAATGAAATACTGCAAAAGATATGTCAACGAATGTGTACAAGAATTGTTCATCCTATAAAAGTTCCAACATTTTTAGAACATTTGGAAAAGTGGATATGGAAATGAAATATTGCGCAGGATAACATCTTTCAGTGGTTACTGAACTTGCATATTACCGTTATTTTCTTCTGATTGGCAACACTGCACCAGAATGCGACCGCTATTTTGTGATTGGCAACACTGCACCAGAATGCGACCGCTATTTTGTGATTGGCAACACTGCACCAGAATGCGACCGCTATTTTTTGTGATTGGCAGCACTGTACCAGAATTTTGCTCGGCTGATATGATTTGCTGGCGACCGGAAGAGCAACACAATCATTTGATAAATGAACTTTACAACGAATCTTCTGACACACGCCTTGCTAAAGATGAAAGGACTGCTACGTCTGCAATTAGCAGACCATTTCCTGGAACTGTAAGTAATTGATGTCCAGAAGTGGGCAAAATGTATTGCGCTTGTAATAATAATGCATCGCACAAATGCCTGGCACAAGATGTCTTCTAATCGCTTGCGTTTGCGTAAATGTTTTGTCAAGAAATTTCGTTTGATTAGAACCGTATCTCAGCCTTGTGACATAACGATTGCCTTGTGCGTAAATGAAGACCCTAAAAGACATTTTGCTTTCTGGATTTGTCGGACATCAGTACTTTCTGCGCATTCGGCATATTTCGGTCGGATCGCGCAATAGAGCACGTCCTCCCATCTGTTTTTCTTGTCGTTTTTTACGCTCGAATGAACGTATACGCTTGAGTGAATGGATGCGCTTGATTGAACGGATGCGCTTGACTGAACAACTACTCTGAGACCAGAGATGAGCGGACTGTCATATTTTCCGATCCAGATCCAGCCCTGAATTTTTAAAACTCAGTCCAAGTCCAACCTTAGTCCAAAAAGGTTAAGAATTAAAAATTCAAGTCCAAATAAAGTCGAAGAAATTAACAAAATACAGCTTTTCAGCAACAAAAACTTCGTAATTCTTCTCCATTAACTCAGTCCAAATCCGGTCCTGATCCTACATTTATGAAGCACTTCACAGTCCGGATCCAAAATCAACAAAATTCGGCATAGTCCGGATCCAGTCCAATCCAAGTCCAGTCCAATGCTCATCTCTGTCTGAGACCCTTGCTGTTGCTTCTCACGTGACCGAGCAGTTGCAGGCGGCCAGCACGAGCATGCCGCAATGATTTCCGATAACTTTACTGCCTAATACGTAGGTGCTTGCGCAAGAATCGGCTCCTGTTGAGGAAAGCAACGTCACGGACAACGGAAGGAACGAACAGACAGATGAGGTAAGGCGCTGCTTAACGATAACTATAGAAAAGGGTTTTTCGAGTAGCAATGACGTAAGCGTAAGTTACCAGTTTTTTTCTAAAGGTTCGGCTTGGGTGGCCGCTAAGGAAAATTGAATGACGGTAACTAATCAGAGCATAATCGTTTGTGTTGCGACATTTCAAATTAAATAACGCACGTACTATAACGTATAACCGCGTAGCGGTGTCAATATGTTCTTGTAAACACGTTATATTACTTCAAGCATTCTGTAGCTTACTGCACTGCTCTTACAAACTCGGTAAAACAAACTGTTAAGGGAAGCTTATTAGCAAAACAAGCTATGTTATGTAGAATAGGCGTGGTAGGCGAGAAATATGGTCTTACAGTACTTGGTTTGATAAACGCTCAATCCATTCCGCATGTGTTTCAAGTTTATGATGTTCTGAGGTTTGACTCTACTGTAGTTATTAATGTACTTCATCCCCAAAGTTAAACAACCAAGTTGTTGTTTTTTTATTTCGAAGCTTAGAGTGCATGAATATGCTTCTGGTTAACCTCAACACCTAAGGCTGAATAATTATTTTGCAGTTGCAAACGCAGAAAATTTATAGGTAAAAATAAAGTCAAAATTTGAAAATCGTAAAGACAAAATTTTAAGTTTTTAGGTCAAAAAATTGGTTGCCCTGGTTATTATTAAAATGCTGCAAATCCATCTCTTTTCAGGCGGCAGCTCTCGCATTCAGCAGAACCGTTCCAACCTTCGGTGGTCTGCTCAGGCATCGGTTAACCACCTTCTCCTGGCAGGTTGGATTGGCTGCGGCCCGATTCAGTTGCCAGCAAGTTCTGCTGGGAGGAGAAAGCTGGAAGTTGGGCTACTCAGATTTGCTCTCCATTTGCCCTTATCCCGCGGATTGGATAATCCAAAAGATCCGCGCCAGGGGTTGCAATTACGAAAAAGGCTGGGTTTCTGTCAACGTTGTTTCGCGTTGCGTGGCCGCCATTGTTGACCGAAGCAACAAGTTATCCGGAAACACTTACTACGGTTCAACCGATTGCTTGCTCAGTGATGACGTCCTGAAAGGTTCCTGTGTAAAAAGTATTGTGCAGCGGGATCGTATCACAGGAACAGGCGGTGAACTGCGCAAGGTTGTCTTCTTCCCTGTGCTCGTAAACAAGCGGCATTTCATTCTCCTGGTGCTGTTCACAGACGATCGACGACTGGTGCTCTGTGATTCCCTAATGTCTGACGCTGCTAGGTCGCACTACGATGACCTTGGCTCTCGTTTCGTGTGTTTGCTGAAGGAAGAATTCAACCTTACAGTTCACTCCGGGGGAACCAAGCGCCTGTTAAATCAGTCGGATGATTTCAATTGTGGCGCGTGTGTTTGTTACGCAACTGAGTGTATTTGCTTCAAGAGGCAGCCCCGACTTGACCCAATCCAGTACCGACTGCTTATGTTGTACTGGTTAGCGAGTCACGCCAGTTACTGCCACCCTGCCATTAGGGATAATGCCGTACGGTGCTTTGATTATGGGTGACTCGTTGCGAGCAGGGATTCGGATCCGGAGGGAGGGGCAAGGGGGCACAATTCCCCGGGTACCGAATCACTGTCGGAGGCGCTGGAAAGTCCCAACAATGTAGCAAGTAATTATTTCTTCTATACAGTCAATTTGCTTCCGAATGAGCTCAGGTTCGAACAGTTTGGGGCGCCAAACTTGCTTTTTACCCCGGGCGCCATCTGACTTCGTTACGCCCCTGACCGGAGCCCAAGAAACTTTGGATGATTAGAGCCGGAGCCTAAAGTTTTGGTTCGGGTTCTACAGCCCTAGTTTGTGGGGCAAGTGGTTCGCACAAATTATACCATGGTTTGCAGTTTTTAACGGACCATATCTTTGGGGCCGGAGTAACAGCTTTCACAAGTTGGAGCCAAAAACATTCGATGACAGCGCCTGAAATGAAAAGGTCCGGCTCCCCACAGCCGTGGCTGAAAGTTCCCACTGTATATTCAACTCCTGGTTCCAACAAATGCATGAAGCAAATTTTATTCTGGATATGCAAATATTTCTCGCGGTATGCAGATACAATCCCGATATGCGTCAGAAACTCCTTAAAGAATAGCAAACCCTGTCGCATGGTGCCAAACTCTCACGAAACTTTCATGCTGTGATTTCGCAGGCTTGGTTGACTAGATGGCCTTTATGTCTTTTCGCCAATCATATGTGACACAGTGACAATCCTTCATGGATCAGTTCCTTTGCCATTGTGATTTCATATATTCTAATTTCCACTGGCAATTAGTTACTTTGGTGCCTTGTGTTTTGTTGCATTGCATCTGCGTATTGGCTGAGTCGTATACAGCACATGAAACAAATTCTCTCTCTGCAGTCATGGGCGTCGGAAGCAATTCTTCCAGGAGGGGGCAATAGTAGATTTTTCAGGGTATGTTAGGTATTTTCGTAGGGGGGAAAATGGTGAAATTTTATTTTTCCCACTCGATTCCAAGAAAGCAACCTTTGTTGCTAAAAATTTATTAGGAACATGTCGAATTTTAAACTCTAGGGGGGGACAAGACTCCCCTTCCGACCCCCATATCTGCAACACGGTTGTGGTGAATATCGTGAGCGCTCGTCCAATTTCAACCGCGGCGGCGGAGCTTGCGCTGTAAATATAGCTTTCGTGCGCGCCTGCTTTTATCTGGTCCACGAGCGTAATGCAGCTGGAAGGTCAACGCACAGGGTGCCGTTGTTAAGAGGTGAGATGCAGTTTTCAGATTTCCGGGTTGCGGATGTTTGCGAGCTTTCATTGACTTTTTGCATAACGCGCAACGGTTGCTTTGTCGTCTTCAGTCGCTTGCCGCGATGAGATTCTCTCAAGGTACAAGAGACGGCCTGCGCTTTTTGTCGGAGCCGTAGAGTCAAAATTTCGTGAAAAACCAGACTCGGGTCCAGAGACACTTGTCATCTTCGGCAGAGCAGGAATCTGCGTGGTTTTCATAAATGTCATTATGTAAAAACATTGCGGAATGTGGGTTGCATCGATTGTTGCCAGTCTGAACAGGAGTTGTATTCTCAAAGAATAGGAGCGAAGTCGGAGTAGGAAAATGTGACTCCGGTCCGCTTGTGCTGTTACTTAGAAACAAGATAGAAAGAGTTTTGAAAAGGTGCATACGCTGTTAGGGAGCGCAACAGAGTCCTGTAAGATGCGGGAACTCGTCGAACAATGCGTGCCGATGTGGGATGTGTGCAGGTTGAACTTGGTGGGGGTCTGGGGGCGGGATAAGAAATTTTTTGTCCGGGTTACTGAATTTTGGTCCAATGCATGTAAAAATGACATGAGCAAGAAATTCACTGCTACAGAGAGAATGTCGCTGCACTCCTGTACCGTGGTACAAGTGTAGCGACATTCTTCAGTAGTTGCGAGACCACTGAATAGGGTTTTCAGTGATCTTGAATGAAAAACACGTTCTGCCTGTTGCCAACTAACGCGGCTAGTGAATGAGTGTTTAGTACGGTTGGGCATGCCGTGAGTAGCAGAATCATCAGTGAACGGCATAGGCTACTATTTTCATCATTGCTCTTTGCAGCTAAAAAGGATGTGCTCAAGGTTTTATAGAAAGTTTCACATTTTTACTCTAGAGCAGAGTTCGCAAGCACGCGGGCCACGAGAGCATTTTGTGCGGCCCGCGATGCTTTGTGGGAATTTTCAAATAATTAACATATACGCTGAAGTGCTTAGCTAGCAGTAGCAAGTCAACAAGTTCCTCTTGGACGAACGTAGAGACGGCTAGAAATGACTTGCCTGTAACTCATGATACCTTTCACAGGAAAGGAAATGCAAAACCTGTTTCAAGTAAGGTTGAGGTACCGCCATTGTTGCATCAGCGTTATAATGCGGTCCTCGGAGCAGTTTGAGACCTGGTCTAGGGTGTTTTGAACTTCTCTTGGTTTTGAAATAAGACACTAAATAAATTTCCGCTAGCAATGAAACATTTTATGAGTTGTTGGTGGATTTCAGGTACACAGCGACAGGTGCAGGTTTGGGACGAAAACAGTGGGAGGCGGGTTAAAAATAAAATTTTGCGGGAGGGGACAAAAAATTTCAGCCTGCACGGAACTGGAGTGCGCAAGGCCGTGTTGACTAGACGCAGCGGTTAGACACGAGTTTTTCAGTGCATAAATGTACGGTATGAGGATACGATCGCATACCCATTGTTGTGAGCAAGTTTTGTTCACAACACGATTTGATCAAAATTCCAATAAAAAGCGACAGAACAAAAAGCCTATGATACATATGCAGCAAATGACATAAAGGAGAACGTAGTGAGAGATTCTTATGAGACAATAAGTATGTTAAGCAGCAAGGCAATGACCTTATGATAAACCCGTGATGCAACGGACAGCAGAATGCACAAATGCTGCAGGACGAACTGAAATGCAAACAAGTCTATGCAAGGACCTGGAAAACAAGATATGAAGCAAGATTAACTGGGAAGCTTAATTAGCGAGCTGAAGGGAGCCGACCAGAGAGCATCAAGAGCAAAAGCGCGAAGAGCAAAGCACCGGGAGGAACAAGACTGACAGGAGATTACGAAACGGAGCCCTCAAGCCAACACTAATTGAAGGAAGTGGGTGGTTCTAGGTTGCGATGCACACAGCGAATGACAAGACAAATTCAGGAGGCACCGGCAATTGCGAAACACGCCAGAACAGTCTAGAACCGAAGCTATCATAAGTAAACTAAGAAATTGAACTTCTCGTTAAGAACACATTGGGATCACAGACATAAAGATTAAACTAAGAAAGGATGCACTTTCCTGGTGGGAGCAATACAAGAGAGAACCTTCTACCCTATAAATATACCAGGAAAAAGGCTACTGAACTCAGACTACCTCATGGTCTCGAAGATGGATCTCAACGTTGGAACTGAAGATATGTACGCTTGGTCACCTGTGCGAAGTTGTTCGTTCGTTCTACAAACTCTACGAAGTTCCGTTCGTTCGTTCTCCAAACTCTACGATGCTCTGTTCTCTTGCTCAACAAAAATGAACGTTTGATCTGTATGTTTGATCTTCATCTGAACGTTGTTATGATCAGTATGATCGACATAAGTACGATTGTTCTTCGAACTGACGGTTCAAACACCCGTGTTACTCGAACGGACCTTGTATACTGAAAAGGTACTTTATTTAGCCAAATCATCAGTGTTCTTTCGACAGCGTTAATTTTATCATACTATTGTTTGTGATGCTTAACGTTCTAAATTAAATATCATATTTACAAAATAATATTCTCTTGTGTTGACTACCGGGTAAAATATAGGTAGGTTAAACAAACATTAAGATTTTGCGATAACTTTCCTTGGTGTCCGTAACGAACCCAATTAATTACGGCATCAAAATTTGTTCTTTGACATATCTTTCACATTCCTGACCCAACAGTGATTGGCATTAAAAGTTACAATACCATGGCTTGAGAATTGGTATTTTTCTAGCAAAAGCTTTGAGCATTTATTTTATTATCAAATGACAAGTGTTTCTCAAATTTGTGTAAAATTAGAACTATATAACGGAATTATAACATTCTTCCGATTATTGTTGATGTTATATGAATCACGGACTCAAAATACGGTAGAAGAGCACAATCAGATCACATATTTAGTGCTTGGGTGACCAAGTGGCAGAACTCCTTGAGTGAACTCTGCTATTAGTTAAAAACGTCTGGAAAACCGAGCATTTTTCTTGCTATATTTTTACTTCTTTGCAATGCAACCATGGCTGCAACAACGGCTTCAACGACTTTTGTATCCACAAATAATATGCTCTCTCGCACACCTACGGATCAATGGCACCTGTAGTGTTGTTGATTTTAGGCAATACAGAAGTTATCTAAGCCAACGCATTCAATGCGTTCCCAGATAAATTTTTGTGGAAGTCATGCAACGGCCGAGGCAAATGAACTACAAATGCGTTCCCTTCCATGACAAATTCTTTTGCTTATCGAGTGCGAATATCGCAAGTGTTTATCCAAGAGCTCTCAACATTTATTGTTCGGAATTTCAAGTCCGACATAATTGGACGCGCATTTAATGTCAGCGGGACGTGGACATTCCCGTTTTCAATAAACAATAATTTCATAGTGGAGCTGAATAGTTTTGATTCGTTCCATAATAGCGTCAAAACTTGCGCCTCTCCGGTGCTGACGAAAGCAAACGTGCAACAGTACTTTCTAAATGGCCAACTGCGTTTCTATTTTTTATGCGAAAAGGATTTGATTGGAGTTGAAAACATTTTAACGGTATCAATAATGCACTTCAACATAGGTGTAGGAGCAGGCAAATTTTGGGGGGTGCGAAGGATTTTTGCCCAATTTCCCTAAACTTGCCCGAAAAAAGCTCCTAAGAAAATGAACTCCAAGAAAAACCACTGCGTTTCTACTCATGTTGGGTGGATTCTTTTAAAATCAAAGCACACTTCAAGCACCATTTTTGCCCTAACTTGCCCGAAACGAACAAAAGAACATGAACTCCAAACAAAAACGTCTGCACTTCGATTTTGGGTGCCATTTTTACAAAATCAAAGCACATACAGCGATTTTGCGAACCTTTTCACAAATTTTGCCCGGATTTTCACCAAATCAAAAATTTTTGAGTTTCGGTTGGACCCCCGTCTCCTACACCAGTGCACTTCAACATGATGTCTTCTTTGTGTCGCAACATTTTTCACTAATTCGTTAAGAAACAGTTGCTCAACGGCTGACCCGGAGAAATAAGTGTTGCAAGTTAAGCTGCAGTGAGAATGAAATTTAAGAATCAGTTATAAATTCTTATGATGGACCATATCCGCTAGATGAAAAAAAACTTTAAGTGTTCCCCGCGTAAACCAAAGATGAGTTTCTAACAGCCACCGCGCTTGAAAAAACAAACGATATCCAATTTCGTGACAAAGTAGTTACATTTTAAAGCAGTTTGATTTGTAAGGTGTCCGTACCATCAATCGGGTGTTGCTAGCCTGTAATTACAAGCCACATATTTCAAGGAAGGAGTGACCGATCTTTTCGATTATACTTTCCATCAGCTATATTCATTTAAACTGTGGCGTCATACTTAATTATTTCAACACGTTCAAGTGTTCAAAACACTGTTTGCAATTTTTTTTGGTTGTCACACACTAACGCAAATCGCGTGAATTCTTAAATCACACATTTGAAAAAGATAATGAAGCACACCACAAAAAACACACATGTTGACGTCCAACCACAGGCGTAGGAGCAGGCAATTTTTGGGGGGTGCAAAGGATTTTTGCCTGTATTTCCCCAAACTTGCCAGAAAAATTTTTGGGCCACTTTGAGTGGGAATAATTTCTCATGATAACGTTTTGGGATGACCTCCAAAAAAGGTTTTCATGTGATTCTGCAGATGTTGGGCGCTTGTCACATTGAACATTTACTGTTTTCACGTATTCAAAAATATTCGTGAATGCTAGAGAGGAAATGCGTCAAAAGTTTTAACTAGTGCAGCACTGCGATGGTGTCACGAGATTTCTTAAGCAGGTTGAGAACTTGGCGTCCAAACATATATTGCGAAAAATCAATTTTTTATTGGAGATGTTTCACGTTGAACATAAGAGAAGTAAGAAGCTGCATCGAATTAACGTCAGATGAAATAAGTAAACAAAACAACAGAGGGTAAATATATGCCTACGTATAGAGGGGTGGGGTGGACAAGAGGTAAAAGATGTAAGGAAAAGAGGGGCATCAAAACAATATTACAGAATTTGACAATGAATAGATAATCAACGGAAATCTTGCGATTGCTACTGAATTTAGTTTACCGGTACTTGGAATTCGGCTGGTTAAGTGAGACAGTTATTTGAGCATGCGCCACCAAAGTTGGCAGGCTGGGTTCGATTCCCGGTTGGGCCATACCGAAGACTTCAACAATGGTAATTGCGTCTGACCAGCCTCGTGCTTGGTGTTGATGTGTGGGTGCGAAGAAATAGTTCGCGCGCAGTACTGCAACTGACTCGTCACCAGAACAGCTTCACTGCGAAAGCATCCAACGGCACAAGCAAGCGGCTATGGGCGCCGTCGACCACTCGTGGCACTCCTCAAGGAGTACAAAAAACGAGCATAGCGAAATTAAATGAACAAAAAACGATACTCGGTACTCTAAGAAAATTTGCGGTGACGAAAATGTAAATTTGTTATATCCACAAAGAACGGACCTTACAGAAAATAATATACTCCTCCAGTAAGGTTTTCGCTAACCGCATAAATATATACACTTCCTGACAATTCGCAACTCAAACAGAGTCAGCCATATTCCACACACTTCCTAACCTTGTCGCTAATGGCCCAACCTTCAATGACAGGGTGACAACTTGTCGACTGGCTCAATAACCAATGCGCCATACGGCACCGGTACTCGTTCAGGGGAATATGGGGTTTCTTACTGAAGCAAATCGACTCGGTAGCGAAACAGACACATGCGCCACAGCTGCAGTCATCTGTCTGCTCCACCAAACACTCATGACCATTGAAGAAGACCTTTGCTTTGAATTCTTCTTCGAGGAAAGTCACAAAGCGCGTGACTACGTCGTCGTAACGTCGTCGCGACGTCGGGTTGGATATCGAGTCGTAGAGGATCAAGCGAGAGCTTTTCGAATCGAAGACCAGAAGAATGTAATGAAAATTGCGAAGAACTGGGAAGAAGATAATCTTGCGCAACGAATCGCTTGCCTTTTTAACACGCTCCCACGGTTCGAAACCCTTCACGGAGCAACCCTGCAGAATGCGGTCAGATAAGGAACAGTTGGTCGAAAAGAAGGTACGATTGGTCAAAAAACCGGCGTCGATCTTATTCCGCAGGCCAACAATCGCTTGCATGCAGGACGAAACAACGATGTCGGAAATATAACCCTGTTCGTAACCAACGCCAGAACGCTGCATTTTCAAGACCATTTCCTTTGGAAGCGACGGACAGAGAGAAAGTAGCCCCGGCAGCCTCAAGATCCAGTCTTCGGCCCTTAGCAGAACTTGGTCCTTGAACTTGAGTACTCCAGTAGAAATAGCAAAAAGAAACCAGTGGAAAAAGCAAGAACCCACTTTTCCCAGGTCGTTGCGAGGATACTTTGTTTTAGGCGCGGGAACAACGTGATCCTTAACCTGAAGAAACAAGCGGGTATAGGAGCGAGAAGCGATCGGTAACAAGATTATCATCAACCTTTGAATGCCAGGTTTTAGCAACAACCCGAAGTCTAGTCGTGAAAGTATCTTTCACAGAGACGTCTTACGGGCACTTCAACACGCACGAAAATTCGTCGTTATTGAAATCATTTTATGACTTTAGGATCCGGCAAAAGGAAATGTTTCAGGATTTGAAGGTAGAAAGCTTGTGTAGAACCAAGATCAAGCCGGGTCATTTTCGGCTTGCTGCACGCACACTGCAGCTCAAACAGATCAGCAAAAATTGAGCGTTTTCAAATCAATTAAGGGAGCATTCGTTTCAGCGTAACTCGTTTATACAAAGATAGGTCTGTTTTTTTTCGCTAAAATATTTTGGTCTCCGAGACATTTCGGTCATTTATTTCACAATTCTATTAAAACTCGATGGCACAGTATTTATTAGCCAATGTTTTCAGACATTCTGACCGAAATGACTTAATTTTTTCGGTCACTTAAAAAACATTTCGGTTTATGACCGAAAAAAAACAGAACTTGGTCATAAATGTTTATACGTTGGCAAAAAAACGCACGATTCAATATTAAAAAGTGCGTTAAACACACGAAGTAATGAAAGATTAACTTTCAAACGCTGATTCATGGCGTACGTTGTGCTCGTAACTTGGTCAGCACCACAACAAGGCCTCAGCAGCCACCTACCTCGTCAGTCTGTGCAGTTGTTGCAACACGTGCCCCGCTGCTCTTCTCGACATGAGTTACTCGGAGGGTCGTTGCGTTCATCTCCTCCGACTGCAACTGACCGGAAACAGCAAATCAATCGCTTTTCGTGAGAAGTTCGCCCCAACGCACGCGGCAGCAGAGGCTCGGGATGTGAGGGGCAAAAAACAAAAAAGTCACGCAGGAGCGATTGACGCCTTCGCAGTCAATGTTATCTGCTGTCTGGTCAATTAACTGTGGGAGGAGGCGGCTTTAGCGGCGACCAATCATGAGGCACATCCCAGCACGGTGGTAAGAAGTTCACGTCGGGGCTTCGAATCGTCTCGACGAGGTGCGGCGCAAATCACAGATGCAGTAAACTATGGTTGTTCAGGATTCGATTTGACGGAAGGCTCCATGCAGCGGATGATCAGGCCCGTAACTGGGGGGGGGGGCAGCCCCTCCTAGAAAAACTTCAGCCCCACTGGAAAAATTTGTTGGACATATTTTAAAACCATTAGACATCGTTAAAAAAAATTGTCCCCCTCTCAGAAAACTCTTCGCCCCCGCCCCCCCTGGTGTCCCAAGCTGGTTACCGGCCTGCGGATGATCCGAAGATTTTATTCCGAAAACAGTTGTTTATGGCCTGACGTCATAAATGTCATCCAGGTAAAAAAGATCAGCAAAAACACCAAAATGACCACCAACAACAGTAAAAGGAATTTATCCGTAACAGCATGGACCCACATTAAAATATTCCTAAACCAGATAATCCGAATTTTTTTTAATAGGACAGCGTTAGAAATCATTTGTATCGGCAAAGTTCATCCAGAATAGACAAAGGCTGGGATTAACCGAAGCTAACTCGTGTGTCATGTAATTTCATTGGATGGAGCTGATTGCTACGCACTGAACCCAAACACCACTACGGTCCTGTTCCGAACTGTGGATAAAGCAATTCATTGACAACAAACCACTTCTTCTGACCGCAGAAACAGAACGATGTTTTGGGTTGTGCCGAATTACGTGCAGCTTATGTAAATTTTGCAAGCAGCCGATATGCAGCGGTCTTAAACTGCGTGGTTTGTGATCAAAGCCTCCTATTGGCAAGTTCACATGCAGCACAACAGCAAACCGCGCTCAACACACGGGTCCCAATATTTTCCATTCCCGGCGAACAAAACTTTTGCACAAGGATCCGGTATACTTACACGCATGATCGATTGACATGAATCGTCATCCTCTTCCTCGTCGGACGAGACACACTGCGTTAAATACGAAGGGACGCTTGACCTCTCAGCGAAAACTTGTTGCAATTTGCTTATTGACGAGGTCATCACCAAATCCTGCGTGGCGCTGTGCAAGAGAGAAAAGGTTTTAGCAGTTTTTTTTGTAAGGTAAACGTTAGGTACCCGGTATGGATCTGTAGGGACCCGAAAAGTTCCCGACTAAATTTCATATAATTAGAGCTAATATTGATTGCATTATCCGTCCAGATATTTCCCTTGATATTTTCTCTGATTCTAGGGACCTGATTTTCAATCCTAGCATCGGGTTTCTAAAACATCTCAAAACCCTGGTGTTAGCAACAGGGTCATTCCATGTCAGGTGATCCAGCAAAATGGGAATTTTTCATCTGACCCTCACCAAAATTCACGAAATTTTATAAGGGGAAAGATCTTGGGCTTCTGAGCTCAACAAAGTTGGAATTTTTGATATCAGGCCTGTATTACCGAAATTATGAGCATTTGAAATTTTGATGTTTTTTGAGAGAATTGGACCAAAAAAATCTTGGAGTTTTGCTGTTGGAACTTCAACTGATTGTCACTCCTTTATCTCTGAATATTTTCATTCAATATTTTGCAGCAAAGTGGAAGGCTCCATGCTGAACAAAACAACACAGACAGTTTTTCACTGGTGACCTTTGAACCGTGGTTAGTCGTTGAAATAAGGCAAGATGTTTTTCATGTGCATTCAAGCATGACGATATTTTAAATACCCATAACTCAAATAGTGCAACTTCAATTGACTTCATTTTTTTTATGTAAGAGCTGGTGTTATGGAGATATTACTGTATTTTGGTCACCCATGCTTATTTTTGAACTTCAGGCAAAAAAAATTATGTTTATATAACAGTACAGTGATGGCGAACCTTTTACAGACCAAGTGCCTAAACGGCAACCCTAAACTGACTTATGTATTCCAAAGTGCCAACACGGCATTTTTACCTAAATGGACCAACTATGTTTTTAGTTCAAAAACTAACTTATGCATTAGGCTTAACATCTTTTATCTTAAAAGAAATGCACAGCAACAGAGCTCCAACACTTTAAGTACATATTATACATAATGCTTTCCCACTGCGTTCAATCACTCCAAATGATTCTGTCCAAACCTCTTGGAATGAACTACAACTATCTTTTTTTACTTTTTTCGCTACGCTTATTTTTGGGGGCTTTAAAACTTGCAGTCTACAAAAGCGCATAATGTTTTTAAATGAAGCACCCAGTTTGACGCTATCTCTATGCAAAAATAGCTAACACTTAAAAATAGATATTCCCTGAATCAACAATCTACTGCAGTGATTCTCAAAAAATTTTTGAGGGGGCGATCACCCCAATTGCTTCCTCATGGATCCGCCCCTGTCCAGAGGGGTCGTGAACCATGTTTGGAGGGGATGCGAGTAGATATTTTATGTAGCCTACACAGCTGCCTTATATTTGCATTATTTTGAATTTTATTTGGGGGTCATTGGATTGGAGTGGGTTGATATTATGGGTCGCGGTACAAAAAAGGTTGAAAACCACTGGCTCAGCTTGATGCAGGTAGTAGGCTTTACCACTAAAAATGCTTTAAGAATAAAGCCAAAGATTTGGTATAACGTTGTTTGCTAGTGTTCTGGCTCTACTCTTCGTTCTTACAAACACAGAAGGTCCTAATAATCTCGCGTCTAAATCAAAACGGTGTTACTAAAAAGAATGCTAGAACCAGCGGAAATGCCACCGAAGGGGAAATCTCTGAAATTACACGCAGGGTAAGTGGGTGTTCCTGATTGAGCACTGGGAGAATAACTAGTCTTCCGCGCCTTAGCAGTGTCATTTCAGGTGGCTGTCCTGACCTTGGGAGCAACCTGACCCTGCGTCCCTCTATCTTTCTGGTAACGAACTCTATTCTGGAGCAAAGGTGCGCATGCCCACAGAGAGGGCTATGAGTGCCACCTCTGGCACGCATGTCATAGGTTCGCCACCACTGTAATAGTGTATGTCCATTAAACAAGACACGAAAGCAAACCAAAGGTGGGTCAAGGCCATGTGAGCACTGTGCACTTTGTGGTTGCTATGAAAAAAATAACAAATCCATGGTACCAAATGTTTCACAATTGCTGACTAAAACCAAAACTTTTAAGCTAAACCAAAGCTT
>Ga0210059_1003527_pt1 | contig 25073 bp, 22 predicted proteins | sample Ectturendosymbi2_FD_188042 | JGI IMG/M metagenome (GOLD analysis project Ga0210059, IMG submission 188042) | Ecteinascidia turbinata endosymbiont from Florida, USA - Sample 2 (SPAdes) (version 2) | ecosystem: Host-associated > Tunicates > Ascidians > Unclassified | place: Key West, Florida... | reverse complement strand
ATTACTCTGATATTTAGCTTTAAAAAATAAACGAAATTGCAACTTACTGAATAGCCAGCGAAAACAAAGGAATTCGTTGATAGAACAAGTCGTAATAATTACATTAAGCAACCACCCGTTCATTGTACAGAATGTTCTTATTTGTTTTTACCCAGCACTTGCCTTCAATGACTATTAAACTTGCCTGTCGCTGATTAGCATTAGTTTTTCTCAAACCTAAGTTAATACTGACAGCTTACAGAGCACCGGTATTATCTTATATATTGCTGAAGTCAAAAAAGTTTTGAGAGCATTGCAGAGTTTTTGATTAGCATTGCGAGCAACAGGTTATGGCAAAACTACCAACTTCACCGTCTTTTTTGTTCACCATCAGCCCGACTACTTTATTTTGACAAAGCATTTTTAAGCAACTTCCTGAATCAAACATCTTGTCATTTCATTGTAGCCCAGTGCCCACTGCAAATATTTTATGACGTTGTAATTGTAAAGAGGTGGGTTTGATGAACCAATACCACCTGAGCCAGCAGTGGGTGTGCCTGGTTTTATACACTGGCCTCAGACAGATGGTCTGTTTCTACTTATTCTCGTATATCGTGTGAATCGTCATAAATTTAGAACACAAGCTTTTGAGATCCTACTGTAGTTTATGTTGAAATGCTTTGTCAAGTACCTTGCAAGCGCAACGTATGAAGTCTTGCTGCTATATCATATCAACATAATTCAAGTAGCACCGCTCCGTTGTAGGTCATTCGAGTGGATAAGTTACGTACCTATTCGAGAAGCGATTTTTTACAACTTGAGCTGTATATTTTAAGTTTCCTCGAATGTGTTACGTGTATACCACAAAAGTTCTCAAACTTTATATAGCAGTTGGTGTGTATGCTAGCTAGCTCGGGTTGCATTTGTTGTGTGTGTTTGGTGTCGTGATAAACGCACGTGTTTGAACATGGTCTCCCTATCCTGCGACAGCACGTCTTGCGGTCGGCACAACCTTTCATCATGGAAACCTTGCCTATATCAGCTAATTTATGGGGCACCTGACTAGATAACGTTTGTGTTTTTTCGGTACCCTGGCGTTTTTGCTGTTATAGAGAGTACAACTAGCGCAATTAATTCAGTACTGCTAAACAAATCTGTCGATCCAAAAGTTGGGTGATCGATCTTCGGCAACTCAGTAAACCTCCGCAATGACTTCGGGCAAGAACGTTAACCTCAACCGCTCCGGCAAGGCATCATCCTGCGTTCAACTGCCGTCACCCGAAGTAGTACAAAACGGTTTTGCAGCAAGCGTTCATGGCTTGCATATTCACTTCTGCAGTATGTAGTCGGGGTGTATGAAAATATGCTATAACAACCGAGTTTGTGTACAACGATGCTACTTCTAATGTCGTTCTTTCACCTTGTCATGATCTTTTTCTCTGCAAAATCCCTAAGAATGTGTTTATTCAATCGATATTTGCATGTGGTCTTAGATGTTTACTCCGTCAGTTGCTTGCCTTTATTAGAGGCAGATGCTTTGAAAAGCACGAATCGTTGATGCCGCGTTTGAAACAGTAAGGTTAATTTTTCAAGAAGATTGCAATGAGACAGCAGCTACTTGGCATTTCCCCAGTTGTTGGTCGTGTTTCGTCATTCCGACACCAACACAGTACAAGTATCGTGCTTCTCTCCGAACTCGGATTACCTCGTTACTGGTTCAGCCGACGGATCAATTGCGTTGTGGAGCATTCTCAGGAAAAAGCAAGTCAAGTGAGTGCGCTTTACTGCAACTACACTATGCGCCTTTTGTCTCTTGCCACGTTTCTCGTTCTATTTTGCCATAGACTAGTTTTTGTGTTCGGTCATGGACCCATTTTTTTAATGACCGACAAAACTTAAACCAATTGCGTCATATGTCCGAAAAAAAGGCGACTGAATACTGTTACAACAAGTTTTAATGCTATTATTGGACAAATGACCGAAATGTCTCAGCGAAAAAAAACAGCGGTGAGCGATTCGCTGTCGACATTGTTAGAAATAAAGACACCTGCGATGCGACTGCCTGGAAAATCGAGTGCTTGGTGACGCTTCGTTGAGTTTTTTCCTGTTGCTATTTTTTACCGCTTTTTTTCCAAGCTTACCACTTGGACATATGCGTAGAATGCACTGCGCATTGTAGTTGCCTCAGGAATCTGGCGATTTTGAGTGCACAACAGCGACTGTTTTGTATTCTGTCACTACTGTATCAGAGTTCACCGCCTCTGTCGCGCCTTCTTCACCTGAAAAATTGAAGGAAAAAATGAAATTACGTAAATGTTTTCTTAACCCCAAGCACTGCAGAGTTTGTCTCGCAAAAAACGGCTGCCTGTAACGAAACAAAACCGTCCCTAACATTCTTTCAAAAAGTGCTTTATATAATGCAGATTCGTTGTTGCACCGCCTGACGACAACGTTAAAACCAGGGATCTCAAACACGCTGCCCGCGAACTTCCAAATAATAATTAAATTTACGTCATTTAATGTATTCAACTGTGTTTAAAATTGCGCGGCCAGCGAGGGAACGAGTTTCTTTTAAACGAATGTAGAGGCGGCTAGAAATGGTTTGCCTATAATTCATAATACCTTTCGTAGGAAATAAGATGTAAAAGCTGTTTCTAGTTATGGTTTAAGTACCGCCATTGTTGCATCAGCGTCATAATGTGGCCATCGGCTTACTTTATAAGTCTTCACTTGGCCCTTGGCGCTATTTGAGTTTGAGACCCACATTGAAGCTGTATCCCCCCTAGCACTTCGCACGGAGCAAACCTTCTTTGTGACTTGACCTATTTTTCATTTACCGACTCAGTACCGGCAGCCCAGGGACAGAAAAAGGCTCTTGTTTTGTGCTATTTGTCAGCGGAATAACCGTTTTGTTCATTGGAATGGTGGTTTGTCCGTGGGTAAATGAGTTGTGACTTACTGCTCTTTGCAGAGAAATAGCGGGTCACGCCGAAGGAATGGTTCACGCGGCGGCATACACGCCCTGCGGGTGCTTTCTTGTGACTGGTTCCACGTTGGGGGATCTCCGCGTTTGGAATATGCGCAACAATCAAATGCAGGTGCGTGACATTCATTGATGCCGCCATTCTTGCGATAGACACTAATGGCTTAATCCGCTCTGGACGTCGTGCGCCGGTTATCGATTACTTGCGCTCGCCAGTACCGGCCTTATACACGGTTCTTGCGCGATCGAAGATCATTATTAAAATAATGTGATGTTAGTGCGTTTTTTCTCACTGAGGTTCCCTGTGCTGTGCAACTTTCAGCTTTTGGTGCCTTGGCTGGTTCTTTTGGTCGTGTGCAAGACCTGATTTTTTACGGTGGTCCAAAGGCGTTTCAGTCTTGTGCAGTCTGCCCTCAAGTAACCCTGGAAGCATGGGGTCGGAAGGTAGGCAGGGGGAAGTTTCACCCCTGATTGGATTTTAAAATTCCTTATTTTCGTTTTAACATTTTCGTAGAAAAATGTTTTCTCTTAGTTTCGAATTGGTTAAAGTAAAATATCACCAGTTTTCGCTGCCCCTGGAAAATCCACTATTGCCCCCCTGGAAAGAACTCTTCCGACGCCCATGGCCCCGATTGGTGTGCTTCTGTACTTGCAGCTACCGCCATGGGTCGCCTGCTTGAGTTAACTTGTCTTTACCTCGCAGCCAACGATGATGACGAAAGGCCACGAGGACGGTCTCTCTTCCTGCGGCGTCTCGTGCGTTGTGTTCTCATCAACGTTTCACTCGTCTCGTAAGTTTTTCTATTTGCTTATTTTTATTTTGTCAGTTAAAAATTTTAAGCCCAACTTCTTGCTAATGTGACGTGATTCATTAGTATACATCAGTGATCGACAAGCCTTCGTTATAATGGCCCAAACCACCCTTTCAGGTCATAATTAAAGACCCATGCTTATTTCCAAAAGCTCAAGTTCAGAAGTATACTGTATTCAGTTACCTGTTAATAACAATGCTGCGTACATGTCATAAACCGTTTCATGACAAAAGCAATTCTTTGGTAACATCAAACAACCGGTGTTCCATAGTTGTTACAGTAGCCTATATTTTAGCCCAGGCATCTGGCGCAGGACTGAGCTCTTAGATCCCACGCGGGCCAATAAAAAGTGCCAAACGGACCACAGCTGGGCCGCAGCCCACACTTTACCGACCACTAGGATAGATGATACTTCGCGCGCGTGTGTATTCTGTAAGTTAGCAGCTGTGCGTTACGAGAATGAGGGCAAATGCGGTGGCCTGGGTCCAATTTACTGGAGCGAAGAAAATGAAGGTGGGACGGTAACTGATTTTGTGATTACGTTTAAGTTACCGTTGGTTGAGCTGCGTGACTTTGTCCAAATCTAAGCTTTGATTTTTAAAGGATTTTTTCTCTGACATTGGCGAAAACACGTCAACCATAAGACTTGCGAACTTCATACGTTTGCGAAGCGACTGCACCGCGTTCGTGTTCACAACTTGGTAGCTTCTTCCATCAACTGATTTGACGCTTTTCGCGGTCGCGACTTTGCACCCAGTCATTAAAAGCGTTGCATGTTTTGCAGTCGAAGATCCGAGTCGCTGTTACTTGATGGCGTCGTGCGGGCACGATAACCTCGTCAAGCTCTGGATTTTCGAAGTGTCGAGTAAGTCAAGAAAGAAAGCAGCAGATTTGAAATTGGTCAATAAAGCGTTTGCAATCACTGGGTTGCTCGTGCATTAGGCTCGATCGCTAAAGTGGAGGTTTCTGTTAATGCGGCAGTCACTTGCGTCCAGAAAAGTTTCAGAACACAGTTAAACATCCGCCCGAACAAATATGTTTTGGTGCACTCTGATGCCATAATGCTTCCAGACTGTCAATAAGCATTCTTATTTGACGATTCTGCAGAACAATCACGCCTAACTGGCATTAAACCATTACGCGCCATCAGTAAAGCTCTTCACCTCTGAACGAGCTCCGACGTCGATGACCCCCGTTTTGAATAATAATAAGAAATGAACCGCCTTCATCGATTTGTGAAGTTAGGTACATGCTCCGGATTCAATCTAGACTTATTTCCGAAGAAAATCCATCACCGTATTTCTGTCTTGTGTTGCGGAGCATGAAGCCAGCAGTCGACGCGTTTTACGTCAGTAGTGTTTCGCGGAACCATTTGCTGAATTAACTGAAGGAACATACAGACGACACTCGTAGGCGATATTGATTGGCGTTTCGATCGGGTACGGAAAATCGTTTCGGTCGGGTGCGGAAAACCTTAGCCAGTATCGCTTTGGTCTCTCGTTACCGCAATGCCAAGCAGCGCTCTATCAGTTCTATATTTTTATTCCCGAACGATTCGAGGTCGTGAGTTTGCGAAGTCTATCAACGTTTTCACCAAAAGAATTCAACGTTTTCGTTAAAAGTGCATATCTGTCGTCAATGTACGACGCATATCATCTAAAGTAGGCATATTCGAATGTACGTTGTGTAAAGACCCGTCGGATATACGGTTCTTTTCACATAAAAGTTTCCAAAAATAAAAAACAGACAGTTTTTAATTTCTACTGTTTTTGTGTTCGTTTATTTAAGTGGCTCGTAGCGGTCGTGAACAGAACCTTTTTTCCGAGTTTTTTTGAAAAGCCTTTGTGTTTAAAATTGGTGATCCTCATCAAGTTAAGGAACGAAAAAAAGCACGAAACGAAGAGTGCTTCGGGAAAAGTGGGAATTTTCGCCCAGCGGTTGATCGGTGCACTGTTTAATTTGCAACAACTGCATCGCCGCGCCAGGAGTACATCTCCAGAAGGTACGCATTGACACGAACCATCGATCTCGCGACAATGCATATTTCAAGACTCAAAGGCTGGGTTCACGCGGCAGCTGAGCTATCTCCGCTATAATTCAGAAAAGTAGTGTCGCTCCAATCCCTGCAACCATCGAACTGATCCACCTTATGGTAGCCGTGAATGGAAAGCCTCACAGTGACAGGTCTCAAGACAAAACTCATTCATTTTCGCGCCCGCTTTTCCTCTGGGGAGGGTCGCGGGGGCGGCAGCCCCAGGAGGACTCGGAACAGCAATCTCTGATAGCTCCCCTGGCTCCAGACCAAAACAGGACCAAGCAAGGTCGGAGATGCAGCCACTCCAACTGGTTCTTGGACGACCTCTGGGCCACTTTCCCGGTGGGTAGCTGCTAACGCACGGACGCACGTTTCAAGGTGACACTGATTGGAGTTTTGATTGGTTTCGCGATATTCCTGGCTGAAAACAGCGGTCATGTCTCGTTTCGCCAAACGTCAAATGCGTGAAAATCGATCGCACGGGCTTTTCCGGAACGGATTCAACGTCGATTAATTGCTAAGTTTGCAACATCTTTATGAAAATTCCCCCGTGGTGCCACTCAAGCAAGTACACTTGACATGCGAAGCAGCCTGTGATCGTTGTTTTGCGCCGTTTTCGTGACAGTTGAGCAAAATTAGATCATGAGGCCCCTTTTTTTGCTGTTGTTCAGCGGTTTAAAGTTTTGTTGAACAGTGTGCTAATTTAACCTTTGTTTTTTTTCTTCTGCAGAAAAAGCCATTCGTCCCTTCCATGTGCTTTCGGGCCATCACGGACCAGTCAGCTCCTGTTCGTTCTCAGCGAGCGGAAAGTACCTGGCGTCGAGCGCGTTTGACAAGACAGTTATTTTGTGGGATCCAGTGAGTAGCCTGATATGAAACAAACTGTAATATTCACGTTACAAGGAAGTTCCTGAGGTGAAGATGGAATTTGCTTCGCTTACGTCACCGCAAAGTGTTTCTCGACTCAATTAAACGCGTTCTTTCAATAATAATTAATGACCGGACTAGTTCTTGAATTCTCAGGTTTGTTGTTTCGATTTTATGTAAGGGAAACACTGCACGTATGACAAAGCGGATTCCGAGTTGGGAAACACTGCGCGTGTGGCAAAGCGGATTCCGAGTTGCCGCCTGACCAATGCGATAAAGCGAAAGCTCACCGTTGCCCACGTTGAATTAACCCTTTTAGAAAATAGTTTTGAAAAAAAGGACTGTCGGAGATGACGAGTCAGGCGCGCTGCAGTCCATGCTCGTCTGTGCGATAATCTCCGCACATTGACGTCATCGCCATATCTGCTGTCGCCGACGATAGTTGCTGGTGGCGGACAGCAGGCTTGCGTTGATCAACAAAAGCTTCGGACTAAGTCTGTTCGTTGACGTTCAAAGGCAGCTGCTTCAGACGCAGCGTAGTCGATTTGCCGTACAGACGTTTACTTATTTTTATCGGTCCCTCCCACACTTTCTGGATGAAGCAGATTTATTCGCTTCGGAGTCCAGACCAAGCAACGCAGACGTTTGAATGCCAGTAGCAAATTGCAAAGTTCATCTCCAACAGTCAGTGAGTGTCCGCCTGTGGTGAGCCACTCGCTTAACCGATCAAATGCTTGTCCTTAGATCTTGTGCGAGCAAGTCTACGTAATTGACGGCCATGACGGGTTTGTGACGTCAGTGGCGTATTCGCGAAACGACGAGTACCTGGCGTCGACGTCATACGACAAGAGCATCATCGTCTGGAGCATCGCAGGCGAAGGTGAGTGGGGGGGTTTCTTTGTTCGTTTTAAGGCCATTTGTTCAGCAACCTGGATAAACTACTTGCGAAAAACCCTTCCGTTGAATAAACTTTATTGTTCCGGTAAACTTCGTGCACTTTCTAATCCTTCCACAAAGTTCCTATTCCTACGGAGTCTGGAAAAGTATGGAAAAGTTTTGGTCATTTTCCAACCTGAAAAAGTGTGGTGAAAAATTGTTTTGGTCTGTTAGTATGGAAAAAGAAAGTAATTTTCCAGACGTGATTTTTTGACATACATTTTCATAATATTTCATCCAAGATTGATAATTTTGCTTTGATCGTGTTAACTATTATTATATAGTGCCTGTATTTCACCAAGGTGTGTCATTCGAATAAGTTTTAAGTCCGGAAAAACTCCGGAAAAGATTCTGGAAAAACTCTGGAAATTTACATTCAAAATTGCGTAGGGAATCCTGTTTCCATTGCCAATCATCCATATCATATACTTTTAACTGCAGCACCGTCGTGTTTTAAAAATGACCCGCACTGCCGTCATCCGTCACGTTGTCCGGCAGCTGAGTTGTATTCATCCGCCGCAATGCGTCACGAACGCCTAGCCCGGCACTTATCGTCGTTCGCTCTTCGCAAACAAAAAAGATGAATAGGCGTCAAATTGAAGCGGATTGCCATTTTTCGTCACCACTTGAAGCTGAAAATCTGAGCTTCGATCGCTTAGTTTCAAAATTAAACCAGCGCTTTGTTTTGTGAAATGTCACCCGCAGTGTTCAAAATTTGTAAGTTCTCGTATTAAAAAATAAAAAATGCGAAACGTATGAATTCATACTGTGCTCTGTTGTTTTTTCTCTTTCAGCGAAATTGCAAAATTTGCGAGGTAAGATTTTTATGCGTTATCTTTTTTGCAGAGCAATACCCACCCTCCGTGCCATACTACGAAACTATTGGCCAGGTACCGCTTCAAAGCTGCATTTTTTTCGCTGAGACATTTCAGTCGTTTGTCCGATATTGTATTAAAACTCGCCGTAACAGTATTGACTAGTCTATATTTTCGGGCAATATGACCGAATTGACTGAATTTTGTTTGGTCATTTGCAAAAAATTCCATCTATAAAGGAGAGAAAACCTAGCTTGAAAGAGCAGGCTTCCAGTTCTTAATTTTGTTGGCACCTAATCGAAGTATAATTGCGAACCTAGTTCAGATTTGACTGCCCATCAGTAGGCGTTCCTACAATGTCACAGAAGGAATGTGTCGATGTTCAAATAGTGCTTGCATCGGTTGTTACGTCACACCTCGGTCGTCGTAAACGTCATCACCCGATTGACGATGAAGTACTTTCTCGCTGCAGACCCCGGCAAGAGTTTGCAGTGCGCGAGTTAAATGAAACCGGCAAAGTTTAACAAAAATGCTAATTTCAATGGATGCTGGTATTATTGCTGTGACGCTGCATTAGCTTCCACGATGTAAGGTTCGAGACGAATTTGCATGCGATGATTGTGTGATCTTCACCTCAGTGTTGAGGCTGCAATGGTTTCAGATACGCAAACGTGTCCTATTTTTTTTACAACTGACCGTTTCACAAAAGCAAAGTCCTGCGGTAAATCATTTGAAAGCCAAGCGGGATTGCGCTTTGCAGTTTCGCATTACTAGCGATACGTGCGGGTGTGGGTCCTTGTCAGTGCTCCCTCCTAGAAAATTTAACACGGAGCAAATGTTGGATCGCCCCTAAAGCCTACGAAAGTAACTTTATTTACCGTGATTTTGTACGATTCGGAAAACAGTATTTACGATATAAGACCATTTTGTCGTCCATTGTTTTGTCATAGCAGTGTTGTGAAATATACTTCATCTCTCTTACTGGAGCGAAGTCGTAATTGAGACTTGACTACCAAAGATTACTGAAATACCCCCCCCCAACCTTACTGGCTGGACCTGCCCCTGAGTCGCATACAACAGGTTCAACAATTTCGCGGCACATCGATTGGGAAGAACTTGTGTAGGACATGACTGGTATCAGAAATTCTGGCTTGGGCTGCTGTATTTGTAGTAAGTCGAAAAAATCACTGTTTCTTCGAACAGGCCACATAATTCCAATGAGGAGTTGCTGCCAAGATCAGGCAACGACCTGAATCCATTTGCTCCTTGGAATGAGCGAAATAATGCGAATACAAACATCATCGCTCTCAACGGAACTATACAAAACCTCCCCAGTCGCGTAAAAAAACAACTTCTGCGAAAGATTTAAACACTGAATTTGTTGTTGCAAACATAACACCGTCAAGGATGTGATTTTATAAGTCTCCGAACTATCTTTGTGGTGGCTTGACAGTGAAGCGACCAAAATCTTACCTCCCTGTGTCGTGCAGTTAAACTGTACGTCGCTTCGCCAAGCTCAAATTAGGTGTTGAGTGTTGGAACCGTCTACCGCCGATTCTTTTGATGTTTATTTCGTCGTAATGTGTAGAGCAGGGGTGTGGAACCCATGGACCACGGGCCAAAAGTGACCCGAGAGCTGAAATTTTGTGGCCCGCAGAAAGGTCCAGATTTTAAATAGAGGGTGCCAATCTACCGTAGGTGGTCAGCGCGATGTCTAACACGCAGAGCTTGACACATGTGGACTGTGGTCTCATTTTCCAGTTGTTTATTTGTTTGTTTGATTGTTGACTTCGGGTTACTGAAATGGGTTGGCCAGGCGAAACTGTGTCATCTCATGTTGTCAAGGCCTTGCAAAGCTTGCCTGTTTGGAAGCAGTGTTTCCGAATACGATTTGGAATGGACTTTTGGCAATGGAAGTGTTTCCAAAATGTGTTTATGTGACGACTGTTGACAGCCGAATAACTGTCTTTACTATGCATGTTTTTTGTTGCATTTTTGCTATGGTGTTTCATTTGTATTTTGTTGTCTTGCGTGAACTTGTGGGGGCAGTGACGTAAATGACAGCTACGGCCGTCGCTTCCTGTCCCCGTATTCCTGATGAAGTATTCTGTGCTTGGTCGGGATGCATAAATAAACTGAACTGAACTGTGGACCAATCTGGTCATGTGCATTTGGCCCGTCAGTGTTGCGTGGTTGCGCCCCTCTGGCGCAGAGCGACGTGTCCCGATTTATAGCTCTCGCCGCGGTTACTCTGACGCAACAAACCAAGCGGCCGCTCGTGCACAGCAACATCTGCGTCATCACGTCGCGTATCCTTTGTCGCGTTAGAAGCCTACGCCTGGGCGTCGATTTGTGACGCAACAATGATTCAGTGGAACGCATAATTCGACAACTCACGCGCGGTTCACTTGTTAATTTTATTGCGATTAATCGCAACCTTTATACAAATTAAGCATCTTGCAACCCCCAAGAGCTTAACTAGTAGGTCTTGCGCAACCATGCCGATATGTTTATACAACATCCTAAGAAATATACAGGGTGTCCACAAAGTCTGGGTACATAGGGGTTTTCACTATCTATTCTGTTTGTTAGGTTATTTTTCCTCCCCATAGGTTTATTTATTTAAATGATGATGGCTCTCTCCAAAGAAGAACGGATCGAGTTGGTACTGTTAAGTGGACGAGAAGGATGGTCCCGGACTTCGTGTTTTTTACCACAGACCCAGACTTTATAGACACCCTTATATATATGTCTACTTTTCTCTCAGGAAACAAGCTCTGATGTCATTCCACTTGGTCTGGAGCCACAGCAGCAAGTGGCAACCCCTACAGCACCACCGGGTAAGTTGACAGTCCCCCTGGTTGCACAACCACTCTGTTACGCTGTCATCACAGCCCCTTTTTCAGCCAGCACATGCTACCAACCATAGGCGTAGCCAGGGGGAGCAAAGGGACCGTGCACCCCCAAAACGTCTAGCATATGTTGTTTTGTGCTTCGAGACGCGGTGTCCCAAATCAAATATGGTTGTTCGCCTAAGTTCAAAATATTTGGTCCCTCACAAAGTTTTGGGCTGGCTACCAACCAACAACGAAGCCAACGTAGTTGCGTTCCCAGCCTCATCTACTGGCTGCTACCACTTCCATCCGCACGAAATTTTTAACGCACTGTCACGTGGTTTGGTCTTCAACGTCACATTGTCCTGTTACGTAACAAACGCACTTGCTCGTACTGTCATGAACAGCGTTTCAACGTTAGTGATGTTTACTCGTTGACTCGCCTTGCTTCTAGAAAAGTGAAAACAGTCTAGATAAGCGATGCACTTGTTAATGAAAGCGTGTGACCGGTGGGTGGATTTCGCTGATGGATTTCACAAAAAGCATCAGTAATTGTTTATTCTTCGTACACAATAACAGCGCAGTATTTCTACGTTTATGTCGGCCAGATGTATTTTCAAAGGTAATGTCGGTATTTTCGCAACTTTTAGTGACTTACACCGAATTTGTTGTTAATATAATGTACTCAATCACTAATTTAATTTCCATTATATTATGTGCTCTTCCAAAGTTATCTTTGAATATAATGTTGCCGTTTCAATCCCGACAGTATTTTGCAGCTTTTCATGTAACGAATAGATATCTATTTTACCTTCGCATGTAGTGATTACTGCAACTAATGTCTGTTTTGAACCTGAGCAACGCCATACAAATAATAGCTGCTATTTAAAATTCGTAAAAGCTCACGTCCTTGTTTTTTTACACTGCGTGGAACAGTAGCAGCATACAGCCATTAAACAGGCGTGACGTACACGTCACAAAGTTCTGATCTGTTTATTTACACAACTTCAACGGCGTGAACACTAAATAACTGTCAGTTAACGGCGTACTTTGCTGGCCAAGAATTCTCCAACGACGCCTCCTTAGTTGAACCTTGTGATGTCACGATGTCACGTGAGCAACTGCTCTCAAAGTGTTCTTCTCCGCAGCGACTCACTCCTCCAGCAACTTTTCAGTAGTTTGAGCACATTGAGCGTTCCGCTGGCGCTGTCGGACAAGGTGTTGTTTCAGCCAAATTTTTACAAACATACGAGTATTTGGAAAATGATCCAAAAAACGGGCATCAGTCCCGGATCGGAAAACTGAAAAATAAGAACAGATGACCCAAAAGCTTCGTAGACATAAATACGTTTATTTTGCGATCCGATTTTCGAGATAATTGCAAAAAACTGTCAAGTCTCACATTCAACAACGTCATTCCGTTTACGTCTCTTCATGCGAATGCGATATTTGTGGCGGGTCCGTTGATAAATGTTGTTTCTCCTAAAAAGAAAAACGTATTCTGAACCACGAGCGATTAAAGACCGTGTCAACGTCAATGGCTCATCTGAATTCTGAACTTTTATTCGCACGTCGCCAGAAATGTGGTCGATAGACGATTTTTTTATGGAGTTTCGGACGTGAGTCTGTCTCAGTTCATATGCTATTTCACAGAATCAACAAAACCCACCCGCGTCCCATACGATCAGTGGACATGCGACGAAGTGACGTCATGGCTGAAGGACGACCTGGCCCTGGGACAGTACACGCAAGTGTTCGCGGACAATGCGATCGACGGGGCCGAATTGGCCAGTCTCACCAGCGAAATCTTGCAGAAGGACTTGGGAATAGGTTGTTTTTTGCTTTCTATTGTTCGCTACTCGGTTTATGCATTTGAGTAGTGTCGGATAAGACGCTAGAATACTTAACGAAACACGATCTCTTCCTGATATTAAGCCTGGATGATAGAAAAAAAAATATGTATTATTCATCATACGCAGCTAATATACCACCGTTGCTGCCGAAGCCTCCCCAGCTGTCAAAACACTGAAAGTAGGGAAGGCTGCAAGTTGCCATGAAATTCGACCTGAATTAGCTTCCTCGTATGTGTCAAGTGGCTTGGCGTTCTGGAGGATCCACCAAAAGACTGGCAAACCAGGTTGATCATTCCCCGTGCACAAGAAGGAAGACAGGAGGGAAATGCGCGGACTACCGGTGCATATCTCCACTTAACCTCTCTGGGCAAGTGCATGCCAGGCGCCTTAAATAGACGCCGCGAAACGATGCAGCCAAAGCTGGATGGTAGCCTGTGCTGTTTTCGTACCGGCTGTAGCACTGTTACAGACCAAATTTTCGCTCTCCAGAAAATTTTCGATAAATCGTGGAAGTATGCCGAAGACGCCCCCACATGTTTTCTTGACCACGAGAAAGCGTTCGACCGGGTTCCTGGTGAAAACGCATTGGGAAGTGTTGCGAGAGTGCGGTGTTGACGGCCGGCTGTTACTGGCCGTCAAGTCACTGTATTCCTCTCAGAGGTTCATGTCCGTGTCGACGGAATTAAATCACAACAGTTCACCGCGGGCGTTGGACTCCGACAATGGTGTGTGTACTTTCACCACTCCTCTTCGTAGTCCATATGAATTGGATAGACAGTCACAGCCGAGTCGACAAGGGTGTCACTATTGGAAGCTGCAAGATCAGTCGTTTTCTTTTTGCGGACGATTTTGTGCTGCTTGCATTTTCCGAACAGGGCATTCAACATACCTTTGATGAAGAGGGTCTTCAGCATGCACTCGGTCGGTTTCCTGCTGTGTGCGACCAAGCCGGAATGAAAATCAGCTCTAAAAACACCGGAGTATTATGTCTCTCCAGAAACCCAAATCAATGCACGCTGCAAGCAAGCGGCAAAAACACTTGGCACCATTTCAGGAAGTTCAAGTAACTTTCGGCTGATATTCCCGAATGACGGAAGGTGGAACAAGGAGATTGATACACGGATTGGTGAAGCTAACGCAGTTCTGCGTGAGCTTCATCGCTCTGCGGTCACTAAACGGGAGCTTTCAAACACCGCAGAGCTGTCAGTTTTCAAACCGGTATTTGTTCCGATCCTCCCCCTATCACGAAACTTCGCGACAGAGTGTGTAGCTGAAGTCGTAAAGCTCTGAATTTCGAGCCTTTTCACCGAACCGAGAGGTCCCAAGTATGTTGGTTCGGCCATGTGACCAGTTTGTCCCATATCGGTGAGGCAAGTCATGCTATGCTGGCTCACACCCACGGGAAAACGGTCCAGCGATCGGCTACGAACCAGGTGGAGTGACTACGTTTCCTGCCTTGCTTGGTCCCGTCTTGGCGTGGAGCCAGCAGAACTATCTGAGAGTACTGTTTATCGATATTTCAAGTCTTCCTAGGGGTGCTGACCCCCTCGACCCTTCCAACAGGAAAAGGGGGGATTGAATAAATGACAGGAAATATAGTGTTTGAAAGAAGCGTATAGTTTGCTTTTAACAACATGCATGATATTAGAGGAAAAAAAATATTAGAAATTGAACACGCTGTCATTTTGTTGCTGAAACCATCTCGATCTTCGTAAAATTTCCCGTGTGAATGGAACTGTTCTTTTTTCGCTGGAACATTTCGGTCATTTGTCTCGTAGTAGCGATAAAGCTCGTCGTAACAGTCTTCACTGGTCTATATTTTCGGAGATTATGACCGAATTGTCTTAATTTTATGGAGTCATTTAAAAAACATATCGGTCTATGAACAAAAAAGAAACCCGGGAATTGGAACGGAGAAACACTGCGGCTAACTGCTGTTCGCATAAATAGAAAGTGTCAATATCGCAAACAAGATCTCTTTCCTGAACCGCTTTTTAAAAAATCACAACCCCGCCCCAAGCTGCGGCTACGTCTTGTTTCATCACAATTCATCGCCAGCTTTTTGAACAGTGCTCACCTTTCACTTCGTCGCTTTACCGTCGTTTTCCTCCCAGCTCCTCTCGGTCATCGCAACAAGATACTTCGCGCGATAAAGAAGCTCCAGGAACACGACGACGACGACAAGTCACCACCGGCGGCCGACATCAGCCTGCAGTCCCTGGTGCAAGCATTGCCGCCGTCTTTGCAGCAATTCGCTCCGACCGTGATTCATCATTTTACAAAAAACGCTGACTCACAAAGTAAGGACTGCCCACCTCGGCGAAGAGTTAATTGCTTGAATCGAATCAGTTCGTTGAATGCTTCTATTTTCTCGCTTCAGATGTGCGTTGCGCGATCAGATACGTCGTTTCACGGCCTACCATTGCCATCGTGCCAAGACAGTAGCAAAAGATATAAAAAAAACTTGTCCTGGCTCATTTATTGGCCGCATATCGACAACCGGTGCTTCCCCCGAAGGTGTGACTTTTTCTGCAGGCCTCATAAGCCTTTTTACTCAATCGTTGTGAGTGAAGCTGGTTTCAAATCAAAACAATCACCTCGCAGGACGCGTTACTGCATAGCAGTCCAAGTTTCTCTACTTCTAATCACCGCACTGATGATAGTTGCAGGTTTTACCGTTGAAGCCCGTTAATGTATTTCCGTAACGACTGTTGCGTTGGCCGCCATTTTTAATATTACGCCCGAGGTTCGTTTCAGATTTTGACACGCTAATATTTAACTGAAGGTGATGCAGGAGACCTTAAGTTCACTCTGCTTAATTTACGGTCTACTCTGCCTGGAATTTGTTCTTACTTCGTTACCAAAATAGCGCCAATTGAGCGCTCTGTGCTTTGACACAATAGAACCTTTTTCAAAGCGGGGGGGTGGGGGGGTGGCACAAGTGCACGTCAAAAAATATGGAAAATTTTTTTCATTAAGCGCTTTACTTCAACAGTGAACCCGATAATAATGGCAAAATGGTATAGGTCGAGGGACAGGCCCTCCCAGAAAAAAGTTGGGCGCCCAGGCCGATGCGGCCCTCCCGATTCCGCCACCCCTGTTCTGACAAAAACTCTTCAGTCTGAAGTCACATGTTTGTGACGTGGCTTTCGCCAAGTCTGCCACTGCTCGTAACAATGAGGCTGATTCGTGTTCAGGGACCTCAGTAGTTCAGTAAAATTACATGCTCAAGGTGCTTTTAAACGTGTTGTCACCAAACAAAGACCATAAGCAGCAGCCAAACGTACTTCTTTTCCAGCAAGCAAACCAGCCGCCCCCCATCCCGAACCGGGCCCTGGCCAATGGCAGAGCGTCTCGGTCCCGCGCAGTGTGCAAGTGCGAAACGTGCGGCAAGAAAAGCTTCAAGGTTGGTGGCGCGAAGTTGCTACGTCAGTGTATGAACGCGAAAACGCAGGGTTCCTGAGCAGTCTGGAAAAGTTTGTCATTTTCCAGTCTGGAAAAGTCTGGAAAATATTTTTTGGTCTGCTAGTATGGAAAAAGAAAATAATTTTCCAGACTCATCTTTTGACATGCGAAATCCACAATATTTCATTCAAGATTATTACAATTTTACTTACATCGTGGCAAATATTATAGTGCCTGTATTTGACCTGCGTAGGTCATTCGGAAATGTTAAGTCTGGAAAAAGCCTTGAGAAATTTATATGAAAATTTGCATGGGAACCCTGAAAACGTCCCAAGAAGAACTCAAAGATATTCTTTTAAACGCATCGCTGGAACCTGTGTATTTTTATTTGAATTGTTTGTTGATAGCGACCGATTTTTCAGGAAGATGAGGTAACTTAAGTTGTCTCCGGGTGAATCCAAGCGTAACGGGATTAGAAGATCGTCATCAGAAAACGTGACGCGGCGTTCAATCGATGTTTGGTTTTTTATGTTCCTTGTTTCGCGATGAATGTGATCAGCTGATATCTGATTCAGCCTTACCCATTCATGACGTGACAAAGGCTCAGTGGTGCAGAAGGCGAGGGTGCGAGCGCACACCGAAAAGTTTTGATTTGTTGAAAATCTGGGCAAAAGCCCTGAACATTTCAGCAAAAATGGCGCCCAACGTTTGCAGAAAAACACACGAACACCGGTTTTGGAGGTCGCACTAAAAAGGGTCCGTATGGGAGGAAAATTGTCGGCAAAGGTCGCACAAAAACTTTGCAGGCACGTTTGGGGAAATTCGGGTAAAAATCCTTCGCACCCCAAAAATGTTCCTGCTCCTACACCTATGCAAAGGCTACATTTCACTTTAGAAACAACCAGTAATGTTTTCGTTTCAAGCAATAGCAGTATTTGAAACCTTCTACCACAGCGGGGAAACGATGGGGCGTGTCCGATTGTGACGTTTTTCTACGTCACTCGGTTGCCGAGTGTGGGTTAAGCTGCGTTAGGTTGGTTTGTAGTACATTACATTTGGTAAATATAAAATTTGATCGCAATGTTAAATCTGAAAGCGCAACAACACCATTTGCAATTGAAATGAAACTCTGTACGCATGGACGTCGAAGGGGTTTGTTCCAAGGATGGGGAGACAGTGGATTTTTCTACGTCGAAACAATATTTTCCAGGAAGGGGGAGCCAGCAGTGGTGAAATTTCAATTTACCAACTGAAAACTGAGAGAAAAACATTTTTCTGCGAAATGCCAAATTTTAAAATCCAAGGGGGACGTGACGCCCCCCCCATCCCACGCCCATGCCCACACGTGCGTTGTCAGCGACACGCCCAATCGTACCCTGCCCTGCTTGCCACCAAACCTCTCTGTCTTCATGCGTTACATCCTAATTCATTGCAATAAACCTAATCTGTCGTTTCGCAGCGGAGAAAGACATTCCAGACGAATACCTTTGTCCGATCACAAGGGAGATCATGACGGAGCCCGTCATCGCTTCGGGTAGGTGGCGCACACGAGCTTCATTAATTTCCTGACGAAACGTATCAAGACACTGAGCGATATGCTTTCTATGTTTGTCTGTCATTGTTACCTGCAAAGTTGTGGAGTGCCCAGATAATTGTGACTCACGAGCTCGTTCTGTACAATTTAAACTTGTCCTCTTCGTATCGACTTCGCGTTCAAACAACGGACCAGGCTTCCGTGTTCCACAACAATCCAGTGCACGCAAGACTCTCTCACACAGCCAACAGCCATTTCATCGAGTCGCTGGATGATTTTATTTTTGTGAAACCAGCGCTAAAAGCGTCTTGCTATTTTCCCGTAACATCTAATTACCGTTATTTCCCAGTCTGGAAAAGTCTGGAAATAAAACTTTTTTGGTCTTGTAGTAGTATGGAAAAATAAAACAGTTTTCCAAACTTCATCTTTTGACATACATTTTCATAATATATTATTCACTATTGATATATTTTTACTTATATCGTGTTTAATAATACAGTGCCTGTATTTAACATGGATATGCTCTACAGAAAAGTTAGGTTTGGAAAAAGTCTGGAAAAGGTCTTGGAAAAGTCCGGAAATTTATTTTGAAAATCGTGTAGGAACCCTGGCGCGTGCATCACGATTTGTCAAACAAAACGTGTTAGGTGTCTCCTCTAAGCGGGAAACACGAGGGCAGCAAAGCAGTGAAAGCATCTGATCCATGCGGTGTTGTGAGCGAACTGAAAAGCTGGGCCTTTCATGCAGTAGTTTTCAATCTGCAGGACTCCCTTGGTCGCCTGGGAGGGTAACAAAAGCATGAATTGAAATAGGCATTTCTTGCTACAAAGAAAAATATCAAATTTTCCGCGTCACAGATCTACCAACGGTCAGATAAATAATAATGAGATGGCAATGATATCCTTGAAAAATTCTGGTATTTCGTGATTTTATGTCGCAAGATGGCGTGTGCCCACTTCTAATTTGGGTGTCTCTTATTTCTCTGTGCCCTCAACCACCTACCGTACTTCCTTGTTTAGTTTATCTCACGTGAATCCTTACTTCCTTGTTGATCTTTCACCACCTCCCGCTTTCCGTACACTGACCCGAGTTTACTGAAGCCAGCACTGCTTACCACGGGTTCAACCATTCGTTCTGTGGTTACCACACCGCATGCAGAGCAGTCGTTCTTAATGTTCTGCCACAGACAGTCGAACGCTCTTCGCGCAAAAAAGCACTGAAGATAGTTTGTTTGCAACGAATGCGTAATGTGTTTGCTTTGAGCGCAAACTGCTTGTCGCTGAAGCTGCGCATGCTAGCCTGTCGGAAGTTGAATTGATTTTGCTGAGAATGAGTCGTGCGCTGGTAATGTCCTGTTTATCTTCGGTTTCTGCGGCGCAACAATTTCTTGCTAAACTAGTGATCTTTATTTTTCATCCAACGAGCACATCACAGATCTGCTGTTGCTGATAACTGCGTTTTCTCAACCAAGAAAACCCAGTCGTAAGTTATGTCACCACCCAGTTGGTGTCAAACAATCCAATACAATCTAAGATTTCGTGACGTAGGAAATCCTGCCAATTAGCTTCAGTACAAAACCTGGTCAGTGGCTAAATTGCGAAAAGACCTCATTCACAGATAATCCTCAAAGTGTCGTGGTCTTGTTTAAATTGGAGCTTTCCATCACTCTTATGTCCAGGAGGCGTTGGTGAGAATCTTCAGCAGTGGTTTTCAGTCTTTTTTGTACCGCAACCAACTATAGCCCAACGACTCCCATTTGAAACTCGAATAAAGCAAATGTAATAAATTATCTTCTCGCGACCCCTCCAAAAATGGTCCACGACCCTAATGGGGCGTCGCGACTCGCAGGTTGGAAACCACTGCCGTAGGTGAAGCTGGATAGTTTGGTGATGTTTACAAACAATATCGAAATATTCACACTTTGTGACAGATGGCTTTTCCTACGAAAAAGCGGCCATCTTGGCCTGGTTCCAGAAAGGCCACAAAGTGAGTCCCATGACCAACAAGGCGCTTTCGTCGTCGGCCCTTGTCCCCAACCAGACCCTGAAGACGATCATCCGACAGTACGTTGACGACAAACAAGGCCAGGAATTCGTCGAAGCAACCGTTGATTGATACATGATAGATTTCATGCCGGCTGAAGTGTTGCACATTTTATTTCTTTTTGTGTTTTTTTCTGCGCATTTTAAGCCCCATGCGAAGTGTAAACTCCACCGAAGCGACTGTTTTCACCGTGTTTAATTTTCGCCCTGGCATCGCGAGAACCGACCGGAAACGATGCGTTTGTTGCAGTCGAGTCGCCACGAATTTCGTCACAAACCGGACAACAGATGCGGATCCAGCCAGTAATGTTAGGGGGGTCGGAGCGGTTTCAGTAATATTTGGTAGTCCAGTCTCATTGCGTGTTCACTACTGTGAGACAGAGGAAGTATCCTTCACAACACTGCTGCGACAAAACAATGAACAGCACAATGGCCTTTTATCGCGAATGCTTTTTTCCGATTTGTACAAAAATTACAGTTCTTTTCGTACGTTTTAGGGGAGAAACCCCCCCCCCCTGGATCCGCTCCTGCCAGAGAATACATTCAGCTGTCCATGGTTCCAAGTAGAGAGATCACTTGCCGAGATGATTCTATTACTACTTGTTTGCCTGCGTAGTTGTTTCCCAACATGGAGGGACGGAGAAAAAAATTTTGTTCTGTTAGTATGGAAAAAAAATTTTCCAGACTTGATCTTTTGACATGCATTCTGATAAGATTCTATTATGATCTTTTTGATAAGATTGGTAGAGTATAGTGCCTGCATTTGACCTGGGTGTATCATTCGGAAAAGTTAAGTCTGGAAAAAGTCTTGAAATTCATATTCCAAATTGCGCAGGAATCCTGTATATGCCTCAGTGATTATGTGACGTGGCCCGTTTGTCCAATGAGTTTCGAATCAGTCTTGGCCGAAGAGAGAGGTGGAATCGCTCGAACTGGGCTTATAGTTTGTTTCTTGTGTCCTTGTTCACACCTCGCACCAGGAGATCTTACACAAACAACGTTACTTCTTGAAACCGTGTTGCTGAGAACATTGCGATATCGTGTTTGTGGTGACTTTACCATCAACGTCGCGATTTCATGTTTGTGGTGACTTTGCGATACGCATTACGTTATCGCCGTAAAAGTGTTGAAGTGTAAACGGTTGTCGGAATAAGTCGTTTGGCTGCCGAGGCTTAACGTCGCCGCAGTGTGCAGGGCCCGAACAACACGCACTTTATGTACATATGCTATGCATTTGTTTCGCACTTCGCGACTTGAACCCTCTATGCTGGCTTCAATGTAAATTGTTATCTTGTTATGAAAGCCTTAAAATCGTTAACTTCTTTTTCAGTATAAACGTTGCGACTCTGTCTGTGGTATCAGGTGTTACCTACAACAAAGTCATCGTGGTAACACATTTCAACTTTTGAGATAAGGTTTATCTTTAGCAGGGGTGAAGGACCTGTTTACTAACACGGGCCGCATAAATCGTGGATTATTGCTGTCGGGGCGCAAGCAATAACTGATTGTATCCTCAAATTCTACCTTTATCTTACTGCGAGAGATGGAGGCTTCTTATTACATCCTACCTTAAGTGCCTGCTCATCATGGAGCTCCGTTTTCAATTGATTTTGTACTCTGAACTTGGGTAACGAAAATTCTATTGCGGGCCATATCAAATGTTCACGAGGACCACAGGTTCTTCACCTCTGAGACAAAGCTTCAAACTGTGTTGGCGTGCTGCCGCGTGGTGGCGCCCGCGGGAACAGTTCCGTCCAGTGAGTCTTGATTGGTCATTAGCTCCTTTCTAGCAACTCGTTGCTAAGCGACTGGAGTTGTGTACAGTCGAAAGTTGGTTGTGTCCGGTCGTTTGAGGAACGTTTGACAAAAAGCATCTTTCCTCCAAAGCAGGGCTAAGAAACATGCGGCCCGCGTGAACATTTGATATGGCCCGCATCAGAATTTTCGTTTCCCAACATAGAACACAACATCGCGTTAAAATTTCCTTTGGAAAGTAATTTTCTCCTAATTTTCCTTTGGAAGATGAAACAATTAATTTTTGCGGCGCTCCAGCGATTTTCCACAATTCATGCGGCCCGTGATAGTAAATAGGTTCCCCCTCTCTGCTTTAAGACGTATAACGGCGATCTTTTCGGCGAGCTTCGCAGTGTTTGAAGTAATATCAGTGCGAAGAAGCAAAATTTGCTATCATTTCATCCACTGCTCGAACAGTCGTTAGATGGAAGTCGTGAATTAAAATTGTCGCTATTTCAGGCGTTTACCGATTCTAGCATTTCGGCATTGACTGTCTAGTGCAGTGGTTTTCAACCTGGTAGCCGCGAACCCAGAGGGGTCGTGAACCATTTTGAGGGGTCCCGAGTAGATATTTTATGTGCACAGCTTTATTACATTGGCTTTATGCGAGTTTGATATGGTAGTCGTTGGCTTGTAGTGGGTTGCTATAACGGGTCACGGTACACAAAAGGTTGAAAGCCACTGGCGTAGTGCATACATTAGTGCTTTGATGTTTTGTTTGTTGTTTATGTGTGATTTCAAGCAATATTCTATCCATCAGGCCAGAGCATCCGGAGGTTAAGAAAGGACGCACAAGCGTTACTTGCGTTGCAGTCGTTCCCATGTTTTTGCTTTTTCCTGACGCGTACGCACGGTGTGTGCCAGCGCAGTTCTGTCGCTGCGGGAGGCTTTGGTGGGCTGAACCTCCCCGAACAAAGCTTAAAGCCTCCCCTCCAAATTGACATATGAAAAACTATAAATCAGTGGAGTTTTATGTCAAATTTTAGAACGTCAACCCCCCCCCCCTGAACAAACGACCAGCCCCCGCTGTTGAAGACTTCCTGGCGACGGTTCTGTGGCAGCGTATGCATGGCAGAAGACTGCGAACGCATATGTACGTCACACGCACGGGTCGGTCGTAAGTTAAAGTTCAGGAAAAGCGGCCACTCGCACGCGCTGCGAGGTGGTGGTCTCTGTGGCCCTGGGTCGTTTTTTCTTTTTTTTTTTGCTGAGACATTTCGGTCATTTTGATCACTGAGACATTTCGGTCAGTCCTACCATAGCAGCATTGAAATTTACCGTAACAATATTCACTTGGTTATATTTCTGACCGAATTGACTAATTTTTTTCGGTCATTTTGGTCTATGACCTAAAAATGACCGAAAGAAACTAGACTTGGTTCCCTTTCATCCGACACCGTTTTGTGGATAGAAATATATTTTCGTTTGTGACGTACTTGCGCAGCTCGCGAGCCTCTGATCGCGCGCGATTTATGCAATAGTTCATTTTCTTTTCGACTCACCTCCTCAGCTACTGTTCTGCGTTCCTTCACGCCCCTCCTCAATACTCCTCTGCCTGAAAGCTTTTTCCGAACGTTGTTGCCATGGGCGTCGGAAAAGGGGGGAGGGGGCAAAAGTCCTCGTGGATTTGAAATTTGATGTTTTGCTATCAAGTTCTCCGCAGAAAAAGGTTTTTCTCTTAGTTTTGAGCTGAGCTGTTAAAATGAACTGTCACCACCTTGACCTCTCCCCTGGAAAAACCTTTCCGACGCCCATGTTGTTGCGTGGCAGTTGTATGAATAAAATCCCACCACTGAATGGCCAGAGCCTGCAATAGCAGTAATCTCAATAAGAAGCATTCCAGGCACCTGTCAGGGCGTTCTCTTTCGCTAATCGGAGACGATACTTGGTAGCAGTGATATTGTCGGGACTTAAAAGTTTGAGACCGAGACGTCATAAAACACTCTGACACTCGAGCCTTGAAATTCGAGACCGAGACTCAAAACTTCAAAATTTGTGAATTTTGCCGAAATTTTTCAAAAAATGTCATCGCAGTTCCGAAGTTCAAATTTTTCGAATTTCTGGTCTTATTCCACCTGCTTTGGTTGTTTCTTACGTGTAGATACAGCAGACAACAAACGCGTTTAAGTCATATCGTTGCAAAAATAGGTCTCAAGACTCCATCACTGCCTGACACTCACTCAGACGTCCTTGTTTTGATTCCGGTCGGGCGCGTTTCTTTGTTAAGGCGGAAAAAGTCGTCTGCGACCCGCAACACAGAGACGGCTCTGATTCGATGTTTGAACGCGTGGTGGATTGATTCGGGAAATCTTTGACCTGCATCCCACTCCACGCTGGTGCCGAACAATAACATGATTGGAGTATGAAGGGAAGTGCGAGAACTTCGTGGCTCTCAACCAAACTCCTACGCTTTCCGCAGGGTCGCGTTTGTGTTGTTGCAGTAACAACCAAGCGTTTTCCATATTGGCACGTAAGTATTCATAAAGCACCTTTATGCCATGGCTTGCTAACTTCATATCTGATCTTTACCATCTTCAGGAGCGGCTCGTCTTGAGGGGCTGCCGGGCTGCAGCCCTCCCTGAAAAATGTCAGGCAAAAGATTCCGCCAAACTCGCCTTCAGTCTGGATTTAGTTGCGAAATTTCACAACACAATCATTTTCGGCACTTCCGACACCATTTTGGCTCAACGTTTCCTAGGAATCCAACAAAACCAATGTTTCGCTCTTTTCCAACGACGCCGCTTATGCGATGACGTTTTCAGCACACTTGCCGATGAATTTGGCGGTTTCGGGGCTGTCATCCGCACAGCCCTAAAGGAAATAAACCAAACAATTGACTACAAGAAACATGGTGGTATAACCGCCTGTCGCAAAGCGTTTTTGTTGTTTTGACGATGAATTTTTAAAGAAAAAACGGAGGAAATATGATCTTGACTGTTTTTCACCACCTGATTTTCTTGGATATTGAATTTTATAATTAAGTTCAACAACGCTTTTACTAGCACTTTGGCGATATTGGCGGCATTGGATTCAAATCTAGTCGCCAATCTCGGGTTACGAAAATACAGCCCTTCGTTTGTCTGCACCAGTAGGCTAAGCTGATGAGCTGTCTAGGGTTGGCGTTTGAAGATGCACGGCAGTAGTTGGTGGATATCATTCTTGGACAACAAAAGGTGTGACTGAT
>Ga0210059_1003526_pt1 | contig 25076 bp, 17 predicted proteins | sample Ectturendosymbi2_FD_188042 | JGI IMG/M metagenome (GOLD analysis project Ga0210059, IMG submission 188042) | Ecteinascidia turbinata endosymbiont from Florida, USA - Sample 2 (SPAdes) (version 2) | ecosystem: Host-associated > Tunicates > Ascidians > Unclassified | place: Key West, Florida... | reverse complement strand
TGGTCAAATTTCTTAATACGACAGATCAAACGTGCGGCGGTGTTTTGAACGCGTTGTAGTCGCAACATGTGCGTTTGTGACAGACCGTTTAATAAAGAGTTGCAATAGTCAAGGCGGGATGTTACCAGTGCAACAACAAGCTTCTCGCAGGCTTTTTTGGAGAGAAACTGTCGGATTTGTCCAATATTTCTAATGTAGAAGTTACAGGATTTAGTAATGTAGTCAATATGTTTAGCAAACGACAATGCACTGTCGAAAATTACACCCAGAGACCGTACGTGAGAAGATATGTTTGTGTCTCGCAAGTGCCAAGGCAACGACGGTGTAATATTGCGACCAGGAGACTTTTTCGAAGCAAATATGATGAACTCCGTTTTTTCAGAATTAAGTTTGAGCATATTGCATCCCATCCATGCCTTCAGCTCGTCAATACATTCGTTGATGGAACTCAATCTTCTGCTAGTTCTTACGTTTTCGTTGATGGAACTCAGTCTTGCTGCTAGTTCTAAGACTCATACGTTTTTGTGGCGCAAAATGCGCATGCGAAATACTTGCAAATGGTGATAAAGCTGCCCAGCGGAATATTTCGAAACTTTGAAAAAAGTAGGAATGTTTTTGACTTTTATTTTATGCTGCGCTTTTAAAAAAAACGATAGAGAAATAGATCAAATAAATGGACTTTTTTTACACAACAAACCTAAGAAGCCTGTAGCGCCTTGTCTTGTCGCTGTACATTTTTCAGAATACTAGACCAAGATTAAATATCCACCAATTTATTTTCCAAAAGACTTCGCGTTTTAACCACGTGTGATTAACCACCAACCTAGAAAATACGAGTAACTCTGCATTACGATGTAACATGTTCAAACTCGTTACACCCCTCCAGGCTTGTGCAAGGGATTCCCATGTGATGGGAGAGTGGACTTGAAATTTTCCGCATGTCTCATCGGTAGTAATATTGCGTGATAAAGCGGGTATTTTCTGAAGTTGAATATCATTGTTAGATACTCACAGCACAGTAAGTCTTGCACGTGTGATGCACAGCGCCATGGCGGGTTGATGGGAGACTCCGAAAATAAGGTCGTTTAGGCCTTTTGGGGAGACAACTAAAATACAATCACCCAGATTTCATCGGATTCGCTAATTGGAAACATTGGGGTGTTTTAGTCACGGCTCTGCAGAGGCTAGACCAGTTGTTCTTAACCTGGGGTAAATGTACCCCTGGGGATACATTTTATCGACCGAAGGGGTAACTTTTCTGAACCATAAGTTGCAGCCAATGTAAATTTTTATACTGTAAATCATTCTAAATCTAAACTGTAAAAGTTTGTTTATTTCGTATTTTCAATAAATGGGTACCATTGAGTGTACTGAGGGTAAATCTGGTGGTCTTGTTTGATAAAAGGACAACATATGTAAAAAAGGTTAAGAACCACTGGGTTAGACTATGGGTCGACAACCTTTTCCTAGTGGCGGGACAAAAACAAACTCTGCCAGGTATAGCGGGCCGTGCGAATTTACCACCAACAATTGCGGTATCTTTGTTATTCATGATGTTGTTAAATTTGGGAAGTTATGGGATTTGACTGAAATTAAATCCTAATTTTCACAGTTCACAACGAAAACCAAAAATACGACGTACAGTGCAATCATATCACAGTGCAGTTTCTCAAAAGTATGCGATACAAGAAGTTACAAGGAGGGCAGATTCATAAAATGTAATACCACTAGACGGGTCATACACTTGCTATAAGGGGCCGGATGACACTTGCTACAAGGGGCCGGGGCCGTTTGCGGGCCGGATGACTTTGCTTGGCGGGCCGTAGGTTGCCGACCCCTGGGGTAGACGTTGGACGTGCACATGATATAATATACTTCGTATAACCAGTTTCGTGGGAATCCTATGGGATGGGAAAGTCGTCGCAAGTTGCCATGGGATACGATGGGAGAGACAAAGCGTACCATGGACAAGCCTGCCCATACAAGTGTTGACGTTTGAATAAATAGTTTTTGAAATGTTTACATTTCCAAGCTAACCTACTTTTTATAATTCAACGTTAAGTAAAACTCAAAGTTAGTATTTATTCGGAATTCAACTTCTTACCACTCCCTCATTCCACAGAATCATCATTCTTTCGAATACACCGTTGGTACCAGGTGGAATTTTCGAAAAATCGCGTTTTCCCATTTTTCCTTTGTCTGCATTTGTGTACAAGCAGTGTCCACTTGAAAGGCATTGCAAATTTCCACTGAAAAACAACCACGCAATCTTTTTGAATTTCATGAAGATTGAAAAGAAAGTTGACTTTGCAAACGAAAATCTTGAGTATACTGGTGGAGCTTATTTCATGAATTGTCTTAGGAGCTAAAAAAGTTTTTTGAGCAAGCCTGAAATAATTTTGCGCTTGTAAAAATTACTTCAACTGCGTTTTGAGTGTTTTCAGAAAATCGTCCACCAAAGTGCTCTTGTTAGTATTTTTCTAAAACGTATGTAGATGATTCAGGACAAACTGAAACCAGCTAAAAACTGTTTAACAGCACAGCACTGTTGTATGAAAAGCAAGTACAGAAACAAATGATCTTGAAATTTCGTGTGAATTAATAACGAAGAACTGCTTAGACATATTTTGTATTAAGATGTGACGTCAGTAATGCATTGGTAAGCGCTCAGCTATTATATTTGGTTCATTATGCCGCTTCAAGCGATAGTTGAAAAAGACAACGAATGGTCAAAGTTTACCAATTATGCTGACAGCGCCAATCAAACTACTATGAATAATTGCCACTTGAATCGAGATGAAAAACTGTTGGATCTTGGTGTACCTGTTCAGCGCCTCTAGGAGTCGCTGCTGAGCCAGAGAATCGTCACGAAGTGGTGGCCACGTCACGCATGATGCTGCTTTGTTCCAAGATGGCTCTCGGTACGACGATCCGTTGCGGTAGAGACCCACGACATGGGCTTGGCCGAAAATAGGTTGGCCTGCGATACATGCAAGGCAATGCTTCTCTCAATCGCCTTTGTTATGACGAGATCGTGACACTCAGTTGGAATCACTTCTTTTATAATTGCAATGTTACCCTACTATAATAAGATAGACCACAGTCAAAGACTCTGTATGAGTGAAAAATACAAAAAGGTCTATTAGGAAATAGGAAAATTTGATCCATCAGCCAATACCGTACAACAAATGGACATATCCCGCATATTTGGTGTGAAAAGCTGTCTCGTCAAATGTTGGATAATAAATTTTTCGTGCACCTGATATACACCAACACCAGATACTGTTAAAGCAGGAACGTGTTGAAAAGGATGCAACTACAAAATAAAAGTGTGGTCTAGAAATACAGAAAGCAACTACAAAGTATCTGGCGTTTGTCTCAAACCAACTGTTTGAGCATCACCACTGGCTTGTACCTGACTTTCGGGATTCGTTGATGAGATCTATTGATTTCTGACTTGTAACACTATAAAAGTAGATGGGACAGGAGACCATCTTCGCAATAGTTAAGACTCTGTTCACCGCTTCAGCTTCTACCTGAAACATAGCAGGTATTCGTTACGGTGGTCAGGTGAATGTAGCTCATGAATAGCCATGCTTTTGAAAAATAATGCCATTATCACGGGAATCGAAACACATTTGACTACGTTTGTTAACAACTAAGATAGCACGTAAACAGCAGTCCTAACAAAAGATGGCATTAACAGGACGTTTCTACCACCAAACACAATTCATTGGCCAACACGGCGCACTCAGTTGACCCTTGCCACACTTTGTAAATCAGCTCCAATACAAAATATCACCAAGAAACACTTTTTTGCTTTTCACCCTCTTCTTGCCAGATATTATTTTGCTAACTAATCACTTGAATTACTATATATCCTTAATAACGCCGAGCGGTAGGTTTGCGATTTATAGAAAAGTGATGACCAACTTCTTCGTTCCTTCCTCGAAGAATTCCTTCAGGTTGGATGAAGCCAGAACCTTTTAAGGTTTCGCATAACTTCCTGATTAAAGTTCCATTCTCTGCTTTCACAACAGCAAGAGCGCCCAACGACTTGATGTGTTTCAAAACCTCGAATATCTGCAATCGGAAATAATTGCTGTTTAGGCCTATTGCATTTTATTTTTGGCAACCCGCACGTTTTCAATATCATTGAAAACCATGTAGAGAGTAAAATTATTCATAGGAAACTTTTGGGAGAACAGGTTGATTTGATGCTACCTCCAACAATAGTTTTTTGGCACAATTACTGATATGTGTTTTATTACATAGCAACTTTGAGAGATGTAAATAGAGTTTTGGTTGACGTCACAAACTAGGCTAGAATCATAACATTCACTAGTGATATCATTTTAAATCCTGTGCGTATGCCTTGCAAAAACCCAGATTATTCTTCCGCAGCAAGCCTGTTCAAAATCAGTTATGGGAAAGTGAGAAGTTACCTAAAGCCATGAAGTTTTTTCTCAGTAATCCTATCGTCAACGTGTTTACTTTTTCGCAATAACTGTATTGCCTGAAACTGTTTTTAAAACCTGAGAAAGTTTTAATTTTGTGCCTCTCGGCTTTCCCCACATGGTCAAAATACAATGTGACTTCAATTTATGCAAATATAAAAATATGTTAAGTTTCAAATTTTCTGGTGTTTTTCTACAGCTGAGGCATTTTAAGTGGTAAAACCGAACAAAGCACTTTTTTCAAGACCTCTCTGTACAGCAATCACTATTGACTGTGTAAGCGAAAACTGGATGAACACATTCAGAGCTTTATCTGCGGGTGTCACGATTTCGTTTCAGTTTTGTCTGGAAGCAAAAGCACCACAAATAACAATCGCCTTTTATCTTTAGTGGCTGAAAGTAGTTTTGAAGGACCCAAAAATCCTCATTGAAAAACATTCCCTTTCGATCGATCGTGTTTGCCTTACAAAACCATGTTTCACTGCACCGTTTGTGAAGTATTTTAGTTTTACAGCAGAAAATGCATAGAAAACAAAAAAAAGTCGGAACAGTCTACTCCAGGCAGTTCAGTATCAATAATAAAACTTATCATCATTATGATTACATGATTCCCTCAAAAGACGCATTAACATGTAAGTTCATCAAATATTTGCTGGACGGGCATTTCACCTTTTCACCTTTAAGGGTAAAACACAGCTGCCAAGACAGTTCGACCAACCTACTTCTCATAATTTATGATATTTACCATCTCCGCCTGGATGAAAACAACTTTTCAAATAAAACATTTGCCGTAGAACAACTTTCCCCCAAATTGCAACAGTTTCGCTGCAGTATAATGCTGGTGTTTAACCAGCAAGTTTTTGAGAAAGTTTAGCAATTTCCTTATCTAAACATTGAACACACACCATCGACCCACACAAGGTGGATGGAATTGGAAACGAACAGCCTCATATTTTATTCAACGGCACCTGCTCGTCGTTCAGCTGGAATCGATCGCTCATGGTGAAACAGAAAGAGTTGATACCGTGCTCCTTGGCCAGTGTGGTCATTGATTTTTTTGTCTCCTCATTCCATGATGTAATGTCTACGTGCAGGCTTACATCACAACAGCTGGTAGAAGCAGACTCCACGCGCTCCTTATACGCTGCCATGAGGCCTCCTTGTCTTGCAGTTACGAAGTCAACTGAGTTCAAGAGATTGCGGTTTAATGCAAAGCATTGTGGCTTGAATTTATACATACAAGTTTACCAATTAAAGTTTGACTTTAAAAAAAATCATTCATTTTACAAAAGGATTAGCATATTTTTCATCTTGAACACTTCCACTATTAACAAAAAATATATTAGTTTTCACACATGTCAACGCATAACCAAAATACTGTTGTTATTTAAATTGACTATAAATACAACGTAAACATTTTAACAAGGTCAAAGCAAACATGACGGCAATCAACGTCACTCCAAGTTCTGGTCATGCTAGCGTCAGGTCATTTTTATGCTCCTGTGAGTTACGGAGAGTTTTCCACAGCGCTTCTTCTGTAATTACGTACATTAAATGTCTCATGGGAACTATTGTTTTCCGTATACTCGACTTTTTATGGAGATTTCACTTTAATATCGTGTTTTCGTCACAGGCTTGTGAATTCTGCCCATGCATGAGTCCAAAAATATCCGTAATATTATTAAAAGAAATGAATCTTTTTCCACTAAAAGCAAGCTGAAGAATGTTGTGAATTTGGAGATAAAGGCAAAAGTTTTCGTTGAGAAGAATTTCGGCGTGCCAATGAGTATTGGGGTTGTTGAACTCGGTGATGCCCCGTCTATTTAGGGTTTGTCAAATCACTGCATTTAGATGCAAACAGATTGCTCAGGATCTGACCACGCTTTGCGCAAAAAAGCGAAATGCAAGTTGACAGGGATGTTTGCAAATGCTTGAAGACGCTGTTGCTTGTGTACGTGCCGTATGATTTACGATGCATTTTGCAGAGGACCGTGTCTGACTGTAATTTTCTTTACTAAATGCTTCACTAAACGTACGAAACAGGAAAATGTGCATTAAAGAGCCATTTGAAAATCGGAACCCATTTGGTCACTACATAATGCGATCACACCGTGAACTAATCGATTAATTACACCTCGAAGTAAATGCGCTTGCTCTGCATCCTCAAGTGGCAAAGGAGATGCGTGATATACATTTGGCAGTTTAAGGTTGTTTGGTGCACAGGTCTTGACACTGCTCATGTAAATGAGTCGACATAAAGTTCTGTTCTCTCTCTTGCTCCCAAGTCAAGTAAAAGGTCAATGCAAAGTAAAGTGTAATCACATTTAAATGATGAAAAGACGGTGGCAACCATGTAGTAAATGATTAGAGGATATTTAGCTAAAAAAGTCTTTAGTGTGAGTAATGCTTTATCAGAGTTACTGGTTTCTCTCATTCACCTGCTGAAAAAGACCTTGAGTTAGAAAAAGTGGTCTTTTGGTAATAGAATTACAATCTGACGATAGCACAATTCAAACAATTGCTGCATGAACAACAAACAACCCACCAAATCCTATTGCACATAACTTTGCATTCACGTTTCTGGCGTGTTGTTGGTCAGATGGTTGACTGCGTCTTAATTTAAGCCAAACAATATAGAAATAACTGAGCCGCTAAACTTCAGATGTTATCATTTTCGCAAACATTTTCATGACTATCGCCTGCTAGATTCGGTCCAAAATAAGCTTTGTTGCAGATAACTCCTTGCATGATGAACGATGATGACAAAGCAAAAGAGGACGTTATGCGAATGAATCTCTCTTGGGAACAGATCCACATCTGCAAACTACTTGTTTGCTTTTTCACTCATAACGAGATTTTCGCCGTTTCAGCGCAGACAGTAAATAAGACCCAAAGGCTTGAGCTTGCAGCAGAGGACTATGTAGGCCGGCAGGCGCTTTCAATTAGTCATTGCGAAAGTTAACAGCAATGGGACAGTTCTTGATTTGAAAACAACCAGTTGCATTTTCCACATGCAGAAAAGCAAAGTTGAACACTTCAAAAATAAGGAAAATGCATAGGCTAAATCTAATGCTTAGCGGCAACATACAGTATGCTACCAGGAACCTGCAACCAACTTCAACGAGCAAATCACAACCAAAAGACTATAGCGCAAGGGTTGACTTACACACTGTTGTTGTTCCGCCAAGCAAGGCTGCCCTTGAACCACTGTAGAAATCATCAGCTGTCGTTATGTCATTGCAGCAGTCCTCATCATCAAGATCCGGCGTGTTTGAAAAGTGAACTGAGGGATCAACGCCTCCTGGTAGAATCAAGGCGCCCTTTGCGTCAATTACAGTTGCCCCACCAGGAACAGTCAATTCCAATCCAATTTGTCTAATCAGAAAGTCTATGTTGTGCGGGTCAGATTTCACAGGAAATAACAGCAGCGAAAACCTGTTTCGATTTGTTTAGTCAGCCGTGACAAACGCAACCTCACTTTGAATGACAAACTTGTAAACGATTTATTAAAGTTGGTCAATTTAGCAAGCTGCAACACAAACACTATTGTAGTATTCAGGCCATTACATCTTGCGGATATAAAGATTTATTCCTATTTTATTTCTTTAGCTGTTGAAATACAACAGAAATTGCACGTGAGTGCAATATATTTAAATGTAAATTAATTTTGCATTCTTCCAAACATTCATCACATTTTGATGAATTTGTGTTCGAAGCCAGTCCTGTCAAAATAAAATATTATCTACTGATAAGATTCCGTTCAAAGAAATCGCAAAGAAACACTCGAATAAGTGAGCTTGAGTTCTACGGAAAGATTCATTTTCCGTGAGATGAGAAGTGCTCGATGATTGCATTATGCCTGGGTGGTACAACAAGGGCAGATTGGCCACTTTGTAATGGCATAAGCAATACGTTTCGTAACAATTGCTTGAAAGCTAGCTGTGTGACGTCTTTCAAAGCCAGTCATGTACAACAAGTACAAGAACTGCCACCCATGCCGGAGTATAGACTTGCATTGTTTTCTAACCCTGCATTGATCGCCAAATTAATATTGCGCAAATTAGGGTGTTCAGTAGTGGGCAGTGAAGAAAAGTTGATAAATTGTTGCCTTCAAACATTCCGTTTATAATTTCGATGTATTCTGATTCGCTCCCTGGTGTAGTCAATTGTTCTTTTCATATTTTAATCGAAAACATTTATCGTTTGATAATTTGTTTGATGTTATTTTCCGGGAGAAAATCGTTTACTCTTCGAATGAACGATCCTCACTCTGCATATTCGCAATACTTTCCTCCTAAACTCTGCGTGAGCCAAGCGATCACACAGTAAAAACTCATTCATTTATTCATTCATGTTTAATTGAGAAACATTCCAAAAAATCAAAACGCTACATACATTACAATGCAGTGTGAATACAACCATGGATGCAAAGCTGAATGTAGACGGGTCAACTGCATTGTACACAACAACACAAGAACCCACAGCAAACAAGTAAAAAACTTGGGTATTTTACTCGATGGTTTCCTAGCTAGATACCAATATGTCCTTGTAAAATAGGGTGATATTTGAAAACCTGTTCACATTAATCTATTCATACTTCTCTTTTATGCTCTTGTTATGGCATCTAGTTCAAGTCAAAAATACCTCTGTTGTAAACCCACAGTAGTAGAAAATTTTGGGCTGATGTAAACAATTATAGAGAGCTTAATATTGGCTTAAAAGGTACAATATATATCTATATGTTTTACAATATTAAAGATCATTCATCTATTTATTTTCATACCCGCTTTTCTTCTAAGGAGGATCTCGGGGACAGCATCCCTAGAAGGAAGGATGCGAAATACCCCACGGTCATCAACAATCTCTGTTAGTTCTGCTAACTCTACACCAAACGCCTCGCTGATCTTTCCTGCATCGTGCACTCAGGTCACGAGGCCGAACCACAGAACCTGAGATGTCTTTATTCTGAGGAAAACTGACTCGACGTTCAGGGTTTTACAAATTTCACAGCTGCGCACTTTGTCGCGAAGTTTCCCGGCATGAACTCTTGGCTAAAATCCATCTTTTCCACTTGTAGTTGCGATATCACTCTTTCAGGCAAGAGCGATTTAAAAACTGACAGCTTTCCGGTGTTTGAAAACTACCGTTTATTCACCACAGACTGAGAAAGCTCACATAGAACTGCGTTTGCTTTACCAATCCGAATTTCAATCTCCTTGCTCCGCATTCCGCCACTCGTGAATACCACCCCAAGGTGACTGAAACTGTCGTCCTGCTATAGTGTTTTGCCGCTTACTTGCAGCGTGCACTGGCTTGGTTTTCTGGAAAAACATGATTCCTCGGTCTTTTTCTACTTATTTTCATTCCCGTTTGGTCACACGGAGCTGCAAACCAATCAGGAGAATGTTGGAAACTGTTCAGACGATGCAACAAGCAGTACCAAATCGTCTGTGCGAAAAGCAAACCGTTGACCCTGCAGCTTCCAACAGTAACACCCCCGTCGATTCGGCTATGTTTGTCTATCCAATTTACATCGACTATGAAGAGAAGTGGTGAGAGTATACACCCTTGTCGGAGTCCAACAGTTCAAAGGGTGAACGGCTGTGACTTAACTCCGGACGACCCTGACATAAAACCTCTGAGCAGAAATGCAATGATATAACGACCAGTAATAGGCGACCGTCAACACCGTACTCCCACAATACTCTGCAAAACTTTTCCCGAGATGCTTTCTCAAGGTCGACAAAACATGGGTAGGAATCTTTGGCATACTCCATAAATTACTGGAAAAATTTCTGAAGAGGGAAAATTTGTAGTGCTACGGCTAAGAGGAAAACCGCACTGGGTATTACCCAACTCTGGTTCTATTATCTCACGGAGTCGTCTTTCAATACGCTTGGCATACACGTTTTCAAGGAGTTTAAGGGGAGAGATCCCACGGTAGTTAGTCCAATCTCTCTTGTATCTCTTGTTGTGTATGAGGATGATCAGCCCAGTTTGCCAACCTTTAGGTGCCCTCCCAAAACACTAGGCTACTTGACACACACGATTAAGTCAAAAAAGCTCCTCTTTCAAGGTTTTGAGCATTTCTGGCAGGATTTCATCCCAGCCTGCAGCCTTCCTAGCCTGCAGTGTTTTGACAACTAGGAAGACTTCAGCTACAGTGATGATATTTTCCTCCCCAAATGCACCTCCTGTGTGTCCATTGGTGTGAAAGTGACTGGGTTCAAAAGGTCTTTGAATTACTCTCTTCATTTGCAAAGAATTTCCTCCACATTGACACCGTTATGGTGTTTGATGGATCTGACAATATTATATTTTTCTTCCGCGGAGACGCTGGATGGTTTTGCCAGGATACTTTGTTGGCTTGCCAGTAATTGGAATCCAGTTCATATCCGGAATTGTCCCAAGTCCCAAGATTGCATTTTGGATTTTTTCGGCTGTGGATTTTCGCGCCTAAGCGTACCGCGAATGCAAAGACGATTCGGCATTGTTCTGAAGCCATGCCTTGTAGGTCACTTTCTTTGATCTTTCATCTCCTTGTGGAACCAGTAGGTTGTCTTGTAAAGGAAGTTAAAATAATATTTGAAAAGGTTGTCTTTTTATATTTGTTTTAATTGACTCCATCTTAATCCCTATGCAAGCAAAATATTTTTGCCTTATGGAAAGTCTTTTCCTGGGAACTATATATTATTTGTAGATGACGCTTATGGTACGTGTATGTATGTTGGTACGTGTGTGTATATTGTCCAACTTAATAAATAACTTATTAAATGCTGATAGAAAACAGTTTTTCAGACTTGTAGCCATTTATTAATTTGTAAATATCATTAAATTGTATTATTTTAATCACTGTATACAGATTTTTGTTCGTTGACCTACATCGACTGAACAACCAATCTAATAATGTTATTATAATTGCACTTTATTGAACTTACAGTTTTAAGCAATTAGTTGGAAGGTAATTTCTGAGCTTAGGTAGAATCCCACTAACTTTGGAAAATTGATCTGTCTGCACCCAAACGTGCGTATATCACTTGTTTGCCTAAACTGATATCCTAGCCTTTAAAACTAACGGCACCCACCTTATTTTTCCGTTTTCTGCAAAAATATCCGCTCTGAACGTTTGATCGTGATTGACAACATAGCCATCCTTTATGACTAGGCGTTCACTCTGTGGAAAACAACGCCTTTGTAAATGGAAATTGGCCCATTAGGTCAAGACAAATGTTGTTAAAACAGTGTTTGATTTTCTTGACATTTTAAACATCCTCTTATATCTGATGTTCATGAACATACTACGAGCAAAATCATCTGCAGACATTACCGGAAACAACTTTCTCCACGAAGAAATTTCTGAAATTTTTGAACGTACTCTGTCACAAGAGACTGGGAAACTTTGAATATAAATTAAACAAAATTATTCACTTTTTTATATACCTATACTCTTAAGAATAGCTCACATGAAGTTATAAGAACCAGGTAATCAGATAAAAACTCGCATCACATATGTTTATATTTCCAGATGTTATGTATGGATTGTGACGTATCACGCTTTTGCTACTTACAGAACAGCTTAATGGTGGTACCTATGATAAAACTGTGTAATCATGCCGGGTTATGTTATCATGGCAGATTTCTTCACATCACTTGGGAAAGAGCTTGGTATGATGCCTTACAAAGTCTCCGAAAGGCCTGGAAACTTCCACGACCAGAGAACACTAAATTGGGCAAATGATGCGGTAAGCTTTTTCGGAATCACTCCTTACCCATCAAAAAAACAGGTTGCATGAAACAAATGTGACAACACCAATCAGTAGATCGATTGGAGCCGAAATCGAGTAGCATTCTCCTATGACCTAGTCCTAGAATGTTCTAGTGTAATGAGTACTACTAAGAGACCTGACCAGATTCGTGGAATTACAGTTGTTGAATGACTCGATGATTTCAGAGTCACTACAATTGTAGAATCCCCGCAGATGTCATAATGAAGTTTTTGATCGCATTTGTGGCATATTTTAACCAAAACACTTCGGCGCAGAGTTTCGGCAAACAAACTATTTGCCTAACTCGTGAATACAAAATGACAGCTTCTGGCCGCACTTGGACTCGGCCACCATCGCCAGTTACTCAAAACAGTTGACTCCAGGTAAACTGGAAGTATCCTTGTCTTTACTGGGATCTGCCGGTGGTTTATCTTTTATCCAACGAGAAACTTGCAACTCTACTCTTCCCTTTTGATGAAACGAACGCCCAAATATTTTATGAAGAAAAAGCGCTGCAACCAAGAAAGCTCGTCTATCAGTGAAAACCAAACTCAAAAATCAATGTCATACCAGGGACGCGCCTACCACTGAGCTAAAAAGCCACTTAATAATGAAGGGGTGGGAAGAAATACATGAATGGGCGCTTAGAATCAGCTTTGGCAATCAGAACCCGGTACACTGAATCGGAAGATCGAAAGATTAACATAAATATTTTAGCCCACAAGATCTAAGTCACCAAGGTAAGAGCCATGACCACAGGCAACCAAATGTCAACTCAGCAGGTGATGTAAAGCTGTAAAAACTAAACGACCAAGCGAAAAATATTATCAGATGCTCAATAATTCACCAAATATAATTTTTCATATAAAAACAGCTTGGCAGAGATGCGATGATAATTTGAATCAGCTGCTTTCGAATAATTGAAAACTTCTGCAAAAGACGTGTGTTTTGCTTAATATATGTTAAGACACCACGTTATTAGTCAGTTTTAAATTATCTACAGTACTATAATAAATTTTCCAATTTTTACCAGATAAAAATGCCCTCCCAGGGTATATCGCAGGTATTTGGGAGTTCTAAATTCGACTAAAAATACGTACCTAGCTGCTGAAAGATAAACAAAGAAATAGCAGGTTTTGTTTTTCACAAAATGCAGAAAGTGGTTTCTCAGAACAATGACTCTTAAAATAAAGGAAAGATTGAACATCGGTTTTCTTTCCTGGCAAGTTGTAATTGATAAGATTTACTTACGACAATCTTAGGAATCGTCTTTTTTGCTTGATTCATTTCGGATGTTGAGCTGGAACGCACGCAACTGCAACCTGCTGGTGTGCCACAGCGATCTTGGTGACCCCACCAAGCAAACCTAATCTCTAGTGACGAAAGCACCGCTGCGAATTTAAAGCCAGCTGTTAACACTTGAAACGAGTCTTTTGTTTACAGTTCGAACCCAACGACGTTTTTCGAAACGGTCTGAGAGTCTTGCTTAATTGCCGGTCCACTCCTATTTCACTTCGCTTCCATTAACTTATGTCGCAGTTCACTTCTCAGCGGAGCAACAGTGGCCCGGTATAAACTTTTAGGCCGTTTGCTGCAAGTAATTCAGCAGCAGACAGCTCGGATAAAAATGCAATATGGCTTTAGATGGTGATACGCGTTTGTCAATTAAACATTTTGACAACTTCTGTTGCTACTATTCAGCTCTTTCCTGGCTTCTCAAGATAACCTGCACAAATGCCTGAGATTGACTTTGCTGTGCTATCGAGTATATCATGATTTAGCTTTCCGACAAACAAGCAAGCTGTTTGAAAAACATTTGCGGCTGTGTAGCTATCTACGGTGAAAATGAATATACAGAAAGTAGTATGAGGGCCACAGTATCAACAGATGCTACGAAGCAGGCAATCTCAGATACAGAAAGGCCGCCGCTGTGATCTAAGTCTTTCTGAACATCTGCATTGGCTACTGCTTCAGCATCGTTTGGTACTGTGTCCAATGAAAAAATAAAACTGCTCGTTGTGCAATAAAACACAAGAAGTAACTATTCTGCTTTGTAGCTGAGCCTAGGATCTCCTTTCGACAAATTTGCTTTTTTCCACCTACACCTGACATGATTTTATTTACTCAAAATCGTCTAGGTAAATAATTGTTTTTGAAGATCATGCAGTTTAATCACAGTTCCGAGAGAAACTCTTTTTTTTGTCAGTAATGCTCTGTACCGCTTCTGATGCCAGAACAGCTAAATGCAATAACATTTCAGGACAAAGCAAGCAGCGTGCTTTTCTTGAGGCGACCGGCCTCAATGGGTTAATTTTTCTCGGGCTATCTCGAGGCACTAACATAATTACAAACGTTCAGTCAGCTGCATTACTATGCTGCGGTAATCGATATATATCGAGGCAACTGACCAGTGCAAGTGAAAAATCTCAAGCTGAAGGTCACGCGCGAAAGAAACGCACCATGTAACTACGTACAAAAACAAGAAAAAATGAATTAAACCGCGTTTGTGCATAAAATACGGTATATTGCCAAATGAACAAGGAGCCGCTTTAACTGAAGTAAATTCACTTTGGTTTATTGTTTCAGTTGCGTGCTGCATGGCGTGAAAGACGACCAGTGCACTCTTACGACTTTAAATAATTCATGCACGATCGGCGAAAGTGGATGCAGCGGTTGTTTCTTTGCAGCATTTCCGTGTGACAAACGTGCTCAAGGAAAACTTTTACACGACTAATGCGCCGATCCCTAATGTGCTCCTCAGCCTATTTTGCCAATACATCTTATATTTGTAAAGAGTGGTGCTGTCCGTCGAACCAACTGCTTCGTGTTTTCATGATCTTTTGTTTGTTTTTATTCTGGCCTCACTACACAATGTTGTCACACATGGACTGCTCTTTTTCATGCAGCGAGCAATTTTTGTTGCACTTTTTCTCCTGACCTCAAGAAGATGGCCTGAAATTTGATCACAAGTTGCAGTGTTTAAAAGCAGCTGTTTTGAAACGTGAATCAAGTGCGTTTGACATAAGCTACTGAAAAAAAACAGTGATGCTATTTTTACAGGCAAAATTTCGCATTATTTTTACTGTTTCAAAGACAATCTGTTCAAGACTTTTTTGCTGTCTCTCTGCAGGAAAAATCTACAACCAAAACTTTTTCGCACAAAAACTAGATTTTTCCGACCCACCTGCCAGAAAGCCTGAAACTGTGTAAATAACACCGAAGAACATCAACCAAACCATCATGATGGCAAAACCAAGATGCTGCATTATTTTTGGAGTCTCTTCCAACAGCAAAAAAGTTTTGCAACAACCTGCTACTGGTGAAGTAAGCTGTTTATACGTTTTTTGTGCATAATAATGATCGATAAAAATGATGATTTTCAAGAACTATTTGATTTTCGAGAAAAATTTAGTTAGGACGTTTTTGTTGATATTCAACCTTCACTCAGATGTTTAACCTTAATTGACGCTAATGTGCGGAGGTTATGAGGCAGAAAGGGGCAAAACATCTTCAGTCCTGTCCTAGTAAGAATCGAAAAATGATAGCGCAAAACATACAGTATAGCCTCTTCTTCTCAGGTAGTGCAGTGATTGCTGCATGTCTGCGTATGCAGTAGATTCAATGCATCGCATGTCCTCTCCTACACACATATGTTAGCAGCAACGCTTCCCTGTGTTACCCCTGTTTCAGAAACTGCTGCTGCGTAAACGGCGTGACCGGCTTGTCCAACGGTATAAATGCGGTAGTTACTACCATGAAATGCGCAAAAACGATCAATACCATCACGCATCGGTCGTCGCACGTGTGACCAAGGACCGCGTTCGGGCTTTTCGGACAAAACATCTCTTTCGAAAAATGTGTGACAGTCATCCCCATCAGTCATCCGCAAGTGGAGACGCCATTTTGCGTCCGCTACGCATCTGGGGAGGCGAATGAGAACAGTACAAAGTGCTTCTACTCAGGGAGACTTGAAAGTCACACGTAACCGGAAACATTGCCATCAGCTAATGATTGGAAACGGCAACATCACTTTACTCATAGAGAAAGAGCACGAACTGGTTGAAGAAGCCAAAACAAATTCTCAGGATGTTGTTGTCATCTCATCGACTAAGCGTTTGGGGCTCTGAAACTGTGGAACTCTACCATGGACGGAAACTATTCTACTCATGTTCTTCATCCTTTGAGCGAGTTCTTATCCACTGCTAGGCAGCACTAGATCTCGGGGCAGGTGTTGAGCAGCCATTCGATTGTCTCATCATCCAGAATCGCCATGACATGCAGTCCATGGGGAGGTCGATGGGTTAGACAGTGAAGGACAGCATTGTCAATGGTCTGTTCTTCTGCGCCACACTCACAAGAAGCAGAAGGGCCATGCCCATTTGTGTAAGCAGGAGCAGAAACTCTGACACCGGTGTGGAAGCGGTTAAGTCGGACCCATACTGTTCTTGGAAGTGCCATTTCAGGAGGGTGCCGATGTCGGAGATGAAAGTACGGAGTCTCGTAATACTCTCCAGCCACTCCGCATTCCATCGGTGATCCGCCCCTGCCGCAGTTCTGTTGTCTTCAGATGAATGATGAGATGTTGTGCGCTGGTACTAATAGGTGTTTCGATTTGAGATGCAATGCGTTACCACCTGGTAAACGGGTCAGAGCTGAGTGGAACAGATGTCTGGGCTCCATGGCACGGCGTGTTAGAGTGTGGCTCCTATGCGACGAAGCTCAGCAGGTTGGATGTCCGCGAAGATAGGAAGATTGCCTGCTGGCTTAGGACGCAGTCACAGTTCGCAAGGCGTCGTTGATGACATGCAGGGTCATGATCCCCAGCACCCCCGGCAAATGCCTGCAGGTCGCCTCGATTGTGCGACGCTACTCCGGCAATGAACCGTTACAGTCTGCCTAGGCTAAGATGAGGACATTCGTATGCCCTCAGCTGGCAGACTGCCTTGATGAATGAACACGATTGAGAGAAAGGACGTGCCTCTTGAGGCTGACGTTTAGAGATTAGTCCCTGTGTTGTATACCGGTACAAGGCCAAACACAAGCGCACAGTACCCGAAAGTCGTGGAGAAAACTAGTGATGCCCTGCGAATGGCTAAAGCTAACGAATCCACGATCCTTTCGGGATACTACAATGCACACGTTGGACACGACACTGGGGTATGGAATAGGTTGCTTGGTCAACGTGGTGAAACCAACCTGAATGACAATGGAATCGTACTGCTACTGTGCTGCAACAACACACTTTGCTTCATGAATACTTTCTTCGAAAACAAAGTTTTACACAAGAACACATGGTGCAGTGAATGATTTGTGCATCGTGTCAACTGACTATAAGTCCAAATCAGTGTTGTACGTTGGGTTTTCTTGTCAACAAGGGTGCAGAGCTGATCGCCACCTGACCACCTGGTGGTCTGCAACTTACGTCTGAAAAAATCGACAGGTGTGGCGGCCTGGAGATGGCGCCACATGGAATAAAGTAGTCACCGGTAGATTGCGCCCATAAGTCACAAGTCACTGTGATAGTAACTGCAAGCGAATGATCGAAATTCACTTCTCCCAATATAATAATAGTGAAACCTAGTACCGGTGTCAGCAAAGTGATCTCTATTGTTGCTTCTTTCCTGTTACTTTAATGCCCCGAAATACCATCGTTCTTTTGTGCTTGCCTCAGTAGTTCAAGGCGGTGCAGATGACTATCACACAGGGCCTACAAGACCGTGCAGGACCATGAGATCCTCCCGAATAAAGTGTGGTAAGATCGACTTTTCCAGACAATGTATGGTCCTTGTTCCGACATTTTCCAGAAGGTACAGCACACGTAGAGAGGAGTGACGGTTTCATCATCTGCTTGAGTATGTGCACAGAAATGACTTGATGTGGCTACAAGTGGCAAAAATTGTCGCTTTGGTGGAACCAAGGAGTGAAAGATGCTATTCGAGAAAACAAAGCAGCTTGCAAGTCATGGCTTCAGAGAAAATCTGAACATTTTTCGCATTCGCGGCATGCTGAAACGCGAAAGTACGCAGCCCGCTGGTAAAAAAGGGCATATGCAATCTGAGGGCAGTGGAGTCATAAACTAGTTTCTAATTATTATTCGCAGTAAAGTTTTCTCGTAAACCATCCTACGTTTCCGTGGCAAAAGATCTGAGATTGCTTTTTCATCAAATCCCAAAACAGTTCCTTTCTCAGCAATGAGAGGAACATTATTGCCAAATAGAAAGAGTATTTTAAACATTTTTTGAATCCATCATTCTCATACCATCAAACATACAGCAGTCTCGCATTTTAGGGAGGAAGCCTTCTTATCTGTCAAAACACTTAAGACTGGGAAGGCTGATGGCCGTAATGAACTCCATCTTTTGAAGTCTGGAACAGAGAACAGGTCTTTGACTAACTCGCGTGTGTCAAATAGCCAGGTTTTATGGAAGTTCACCATAAGATTGGCAGACTAGGGTCATCATCCCCATACTCAAAAATTCGCTAACTACGGAGGCATTTCTCTCATCGTTCCTGGAATTGTGTTTGCCAAGCGTCTTGAAAAAAAGATGCCGCGAAATAATTGAACTCCAACTTGAGGGTCACAGTGCGTTTTTTCTCTTGACCGTAGCACTTTGCAGTTGAAATTGTCATCTACCAGAAAATTTTCAATAAATTTTTAGAGCATACAAAAGATTGCCACTGTTGGAATTAGAGTGTCGCTGTTGGAAGCTGCAGGATCAACCGTTTGCTCTTTGCGGACGGTTTGTCGCTGCTTGCATCCAATGAATACGCCCTCCAACATGCACTTGATTGCTTTTCAGCTGCGTGCTCTCGGGCGGAAATTAAAATGAGCACAGAAAACTGAGGTTTTGTGTCTCTGCTGCAACTCAAGTCGGTGTATGCTATACTTACAATGCAGCAGGTCGATAAGTTCAATTGTTCAAGTGCCCTGGTGTAGTATTCATGAGTGACGGGAAGCGGGACAAAGGGATTGATACACTTGATATGGTAATGCAAACGCAATTCTGCTTGAGTTTATCGCTCTGTGGTCACAAAACGGTGGCTTTCAAAAACCACAAAGATGTTTGTGTTAATGTAGCACTTAAAAACTTAAGATAAGCCATGAATATTAATGACGTTCTTTCATGCCATATGTGAGCGGAATGCACGCGATAAATAATTAAGTAAACGAAAGATAGACGGTGTGTTGTAAGTTTGTGTTTTTCCGGTCCGAGTTATTTCTTAGGTGAGCCTAGTGACGTTGATTTCGTGTTTCTTGACATTCTTCCCATATGATTGCCACTGCCGCCGCGTGGACACAATTAACAAGATGCTCGTGATGTGTGGATCATTCGCTAAAAGAAACGCGATCAGTAGGGCCGTTAGAACGACCAGCCCGTGGTCTAGTGGTAAGTGCGTCCGCTTCGGTGCTGGCAGGTCGAGAGTTCGACTTTCGGCCGAGTCTTACCATGAGCTTGTAAATTGGTACTGCAGCCTTCTTACCGGGCGCACGGTGTGCGGAAGAACTGCAGGGAACACAAAAACAAACCGAGTGAAATGAACCCAGAAATTGTACTAACTCAGTCGTGGCGCTACAAAGACCATTGTAGTTATAAAGCGCCAACAACAAAGCACCATGTCAAACAAGGGCCGTTAGAACGTTGCGCATGTCGTTGTCGCAGTTTGAGCGAGACTTTTTGAGAGGAATGCTTGGCCTTGGTGTTTCTTTATTCATGTTTTCTTATCTTGTTTTGTGCAGATGCATGATTTTTGTTGATCAAGGTCGAAGGTGAAGAAACTTCTTTATCTCGCTAACTTGCGCACTGTCTCGTCGATCTTCATTAGCTGTAAACAAGTTGATTGCCTGGGAATAGTCGATGCACAGGCGATCTTGCCGGTCTCCTTGTTTAATGACAACAATCGGCTGTGCTCGCTCGCCAAGGTGAATTGCTTGGTCTTATAATACCTTGCGCACACAGCTTCTTAACTTTGGATTCTATTAACGCCGAACTGTGCACAGTGTACCGGCGAGACGGCACTGCCACCGGATGACAATTCGGGTTAATTTGTAGAACAACGAGGGGCACTCTACTGCTGCTGCCGTGACCGCACAGTTTTCATGCGAAAGCGAGGAGATTACCGCTCTGGCTTGGTGCCATCTTACGTAAACACAAGGCGTCGGTGCTGCCACTGGAAGTCTTGCCCCAGCAAAACGTCACAATACAAGTGTCTCCTAACTTTCAGCTGGACATTTTCGTACACTGTACCATGAGTGTTATTTCACTCGAGCAGTGGCCAAGAACGGGTACTTTCAACGAACCCACTTCCATCGGAACATTGTGGGAAGACGGATGAATTGGGAGATACAATGACTTCACTGTTTCTTTGTTCACAAAGCTCAACGAATTCCCAGGGTTCATCAAAGCGGACAAACGTTTCTTCCCCAAAATAACGTCCGTAACCGCGAAGGACAAGTACTCCGGAGTTCGATGCACGGAACATAACGTACGCTTGTCGATGTAACTGCCGAGGATGAACATTTGCATCCTTTTGCGAAATGACCTATTTTCTGACATTTATAACATACTGCAGGCATTATGTCTGTCGTGACGCTTCTCGCTCCTTCAGAAGAAACACGCCTTGTGCTTGTATACAGGAAACGTCGAGTACCCTTGAATTTCGACGCAGGTTGGTAGAAGGGGCGTATACTCCAAGTGTGCTAGGTGTGCAGCGCACACCCAGTTAAAGTGAACGTGATGTGACTTTTTCAAGAACGTGAACAAGAACGTGCGATCACGGGAAAATCACAAAAAAGCATTGATAAATAATTGTGTACGTCTTACTGATTTCCTGAGCCAAATTTCAAAACTGTTCCATTTCAACTTTCTTGATTTAGCTGACATTTTCATGCATCACTAGTTTCGTTCTTAGATGTGGTAAACCTGGGTGTGCGCTCATACAGCCGCGCACCTGTGCTTGCAATAAGAGCATCAGCACATATGCTATGCACATTCGAGCTTGTCATTAATTGGCAAATTCAGCCAAATTGAACATAACGGCTCAAACAAGCCCGTATACGTATGTTCCCACAGTCCTTGTACATTTCACACCCATATAATAAAAAATAAAAGTTTTTTGTGTACTTTATCACTATTCTCAATTTTTCTGCAGTTAGCAAATTTCGATCTCGCAACTCTGGATGTGCGACATTCCAGCCGCATACGTTCTGTGCTCGATTGCTCGTATTCGACGAGAAATTCGCGCAGCATGATGTTTTTGCATTTGTGAACTGTGCTGTCGTAGCGTTGATGATTGTGCTTTACTTCCGTGCATGGGCGCAATTTTGTGTACGATATGGGAGAGACAAATTGGTGTGAAACTAATATGGTCATCGGGCCGATGCAGAAGTGACGTTTTATACATACAGATTCCCAATCTTATTTCTAGAGTTGTTTTGAGAGCAACACTAATCACTCTTTGTCCTTGCAGACGATTTACATATTAATATACTTAAATTTGTTGCAGGACATGGTCCTGTAGTTCAGCCTGCTTCCATTAATATCGCATTTGGATACTAACAAGCCCAGCAATATAGTAGAAAACATCAATTGGGCTTTATCAGAGCTGTCAGTTAGAGTGCACAAAATGCTGAATCGCATTGGTCGCACGTGCATATCACTCTTACAGTAGAACACTTCAATTTTCATGCATTTTATAAGAAGTGTGGGCTACAGCGCGATTTGATGTCTTGTTCAAGCCGTATAACCTTACAAAGACGATAAATATTTTCCTTGCACATTTACGTTTTTTGAAAATGCTACAAATATTTTTAATGCTACTGGGCATCATGCATGCAACCCCACCCCTAGCAAAATCTCCATTGATATCATCTTACCAACACTAAAAACATTTCGCCTAAAATTAGCATAGCCTACTTCACAAAATGATTTCAATCTATATTAACTGTTGGTGGGTGGAAGATGTATCCTTTAAATCTCCCCATGTTGGCCCCTGCATACATACCCACACAGAGTTGTAAAAGGGTCTCATTTTGAAGTCTGAACCCGGCAGGAGCCCGAAATCACAAGCCCGAACCCGGCTCGAGCACGACATTTATTTTTGAAACCCGATTTAGACCCGAAAGCCAAATTTACCGAGGGAGTTAAGATATGCGCAACTGCGGAGTAACAAAAAACGTTGTGTTCGGATATAGCTGCAGGTACACGGTTTATCACACCCAAAATAACAACCACCTTGACCAAAACACAGCTGTGTTTGTAGACAGAATTAGCTGAAAAAATCACAATCGCTTCACTCACAGAAGTTACCGCGGTGAGCACAACAAATCTACGTCACGAAAGAAAAAATTGTTACTCTTAGTGCTATGAAAAAAGTTTTGCGTGCAGGCCCGAAATCACCCCGAAATATTTTGAGAAACTTAAGCCCGGCCCGATCTGAAAAGCCCGGCCTGACTTGCAACTCAGCACCATGTCAAAAGTTTCATTCTAAGAGTTCTACTGTACTTGCATAACGACACGAAAATATATTTGAGATTAAATGAAAATACACAACGTTGAACTGGCAAAAAGTACCAAGTTTCACCTTTAACACGAAAAGAATGTCCAACAAAATTAGGTACGATGTACTTGCAAAGCAAATGTTTCGCACTTGGATGAAAACGTTGCTGCATTGCAAGTTTGGTTAAACTCAAGTAAATCAGATGACTTACGAACCAATGCATTCAGCACATGCAAAAAGTTTAAGGGTCACGGAAAAAATATATTTTTTATTTGTTGGTCACCATTGTCGCGACATTACAAGAAGTGAGTGTAAATGTATATTTTATCCTTATTTCCGAATCAACTCCCTACTTTTTGAGCTATAGGTCAATGCACAGCAAGGTAAATACTGCAGGCAACTTCTCCAACGTTTTGATTGAAATCCTGTTCACTAATAGTTGAAGGCAGTCTTTTGCAAAACTGCCCATCACAAAACTAAGTCTCCACAATATTGCTGCATTTTTGTCTTCGGCAAATGCTTCGCAGAGATTTGCCTGGAAATCTAACTTTCTGACATATACACTAGCATCATTAAATTATACGCTGTCTGTTTCTGAAAACGTGACAACCAACGTTAAAGCATAGCCCGTTCAAATTCTGCACGAAACAAATAATGGCTGTAGCCTACTGTGGTCTCTCATATGTGCAGCTGTAATACTCTCACTGTTACAAGAAAATAATTTTTCTAACAGTATACCACACAGAGTAAAATGTCGGACAAAAGCAGTTAACCATCTTTCACGGCCACTACAAACATGAAAAATGCTAAAAATTATTTTATCGAAGCTAAAATTTATAAACTAACAGAATCAGTGATACCATACCAAATTCTGTTTCAACATGAAATTGGCTATGTGAAATCTACCATCTAATATGAAAAGCTCTTCACACAAAACGTGACAAGCATCACTTTTATTTTTGAAACCTCTCCAAATTCAAAATCTAAAAAGAAAAAAGTGGGAGGGACATGGCATATTATATCTCCCCCACCTGAAAAAGCGGGGGACACACGTCCCCGTGTCCCCCACTAAATTGCGACCATGGTCATTGGCATGTCCAATAAATGAAATGACCGGAGATGAATATGTACTTGGTTTTGGATTTAAATCTTGCCACATTCCAATATATTTGGATTGGATGTTATCATTTTTGCTTAACCAGATTTGGATTGGAATTGATGATATTCTGTTGAAGTTCTTCGCAACTTTCGGTTCGGTTCTGGAACTGCAGTTTACTGTATTGACAAGAGTTTCTCAAATTTGTTGAGATTGTTTATTGTGTTTGTTTCAATGTCGAACCTTGTCTCTGACAAACGAAAAAAGTCTGCTCCACTGACTATCATGTCATCTAACTTACAGAATTGGTTGGGCATTCATTGATCCAATCCCTTTTCTTGACTTATAATTGTTATACCTTACGTATACATTTAGCACAGTTCATAATTTTTTATATGTTTAGCCCAGTTCTAATGAGTCATTTGTGTTGCATATTGTTAGTCTTCTGGTTTGATATCTTACACGCTATTGCTGAGCTTAACAGAACTTCTCATTGCATTGCTACTAACATTGAATACTTTGAAGTCTCTACAGTGTCAATTGTTATGATATTGTGAGCCAATAGTAGAACATAGGTTAAATTGATCCAAACTATTTATTTATTTGTCCTTGCGTTGGATTACATTTAAGTGTTGCAAACACAATTATGTGTCGGCTTGAGCCAACCAAAGAGAGAGTCGAACGGACGACCCTTGGCATAGTAGCAATAGAGATTCCCCATTCAATTAGGTTCACTCTTCAACAGGCTAGCTGCTACGAATTCATCGTTAGGCCTGGGCCTATATGTGGCATAATCACGTCACCACGTTACTTCACCATTTCACAAGCTCAAGGCGGCGACCTTCAACAGTGGATTGCAGTCACCGACATGATGGGACCCATTTTTGTAGCCATAATGCTGCGTCGCCCTGAACCAACCAAAGAAAAAGTCGAACCGACAATCCTCAGCACAATAGCAATTGAGATTATCCATTCGGCCAGATTCACTCTTCTACTACTGCTACGAATACAACGTTATATGTGGCGTAACCAGTGGTGGGTTTAAGGTTGGGGGGGCCCGAGGCAAGGCTAAAAAGGGGGACCCTCTGATGACGTCATCATACTCAGCCAACCGTGATAAGCACTTTGATCAAGCCTAAGATACGACCACCGAAGGATACGCTCCTGAGACAATGGCATGACTGACACAGCAAAAGGAGGAAGTGCAAAAGGGTGTTCATGATACACAACTTTGAAAACACTGAAAGTTGGGAAGACAAG
>Ga0210059_1003525_pt1 | contig 25080 bp, 17 predicted proteins | sample Ectturendosymbi2_FD_188042 | JGI IMG/M metagenome (GOLD analysis project Ga0210059, IMG submission 188042) | Ecteinascidia turbinata endosymbiont from Florida, USA - Sample 2 (SPAdes) (version 2) | ecosystem: Host-associated > Tunicates > Ascidians > Unclassified | place: Key West, Florida... | reverse complement strand
AAGAACCTGCAGCAAGATCACTGCAGTTCTATTGCTATGCACTGAAGATGATAACAGTTGTTATCGAAACGTTTGCAAGATGTCAGTTGTATCGTTTGCTTTGGCCGTAGTATTTATTATAAGGGTCCGGTTACAAATGTCAAAATTTTTCGATGTCCGGTCACTCCCATAAAATCATGCAAATGTGACGTCTTGGATTTTTCTAACAAAAACGTGACATGAGAATTTAATACGATTATACTGTATATAGATATACAAAATCCGGTTAATGGATACAGATATTAACAAACGCTGTCAGCGTTACTTATTGTTCTGCTGGTGGGAGCAATGGCATTTTGTGCTTCTTGGCAGTTACCTAAATTTTTGTTCCAAGGTAGTGTCAGTGAATAGAATGTAATGGTCAAGGTTTTATTCGTGATACAGATGCAATACTTGTTCTTCTTGAGCTTCTTTTTTGACAGTGCGGACTGTCAGCAGTCAGTGGCGTAACTAGATGTTTGGGCCAGGAGGGAAAATGTAGCTGAAAAAGGTCCACTGCCCACTCTAGGGGGCTTGCTAGCAACACTAAGAAAAACCCTGAGAAATGACCGTGAATCGGGATGTGGATAGCTATACTAAAACCTTAAATCACCAATAAATACTCCGAAAAACGCAAAAAAATACTGAAAACCAAAAGAATACTAAAACTGAAATGTAAGCCAAGTGGGGGCCTGAGTTTTACATTTACTGTAGCTGGCAGGAGGGGACAATTCACCCCTCCAGCAGCAGCAGGTAGACCCAAACAACGCAAGAATTTCCAGACTATTTGTGAGGAGTGGAAAAAATTTTGGAGATACCTTTCTTTGACAAGTTCTCAGGCGTGCCATCAGAAAATATTTCTTTCACTGCTACATTCTATTGGAATTCAACTAATTCCAGTTGAGTTTTGGCTGCGTCCACACCAGTGGTGTCAAGCTGCCGGAGCTCCGCTCCGCCACCTTCACCAGCAGTGACGGATTTACGCATAGGCCAAATAGGCCATGGCCTAGGGCCCCGCGCTTTTTGGAGACCCGCTCAACTCCTTCCTATGAGACTCATTCTTAACTTAAAATTTGCGAAACTGCGCAGAGGCATAACTTCACAATTTTCTTTGAAACGAGCGAAAATGCAAACGTCTGGACTCTTATCAGTACCGTAAAAACACGATAATATTGTTTGCTACGCAATGTACGAATGACAATTCTGCTTTTCATCGAAGTTCTGCAGTGTCTGGCGGTCTTGCTTTGTTGCGAGCTTCTTGTCAGTGCTATTCAGATCGACAATTAGACGATATTTTCGAGGGCGGCAACAAGGTCCCGCATGAAAATGTATATATCCGAAAAAAAAGTACAAACAACTTAATACCGAAATACAAGCTGAGGGCCTGGTTTTTACATTGCAGCTTGCCGGGGGGACGGTTCACACCCCTGCCCTCCGTCAGTTACGCCATACTGTCCGTAATGTACAAGGTGACATTATGTAAAATGTTTTTGTATTGGAGGGGTGGGCGCTGGAATGGATTTTGCCTAGGGTGCTTACAAGTCTATCAATGGTGTGCCGGCGAAGCATGTCCTGTTCTTTTCATTTCTTGATTTTTCTTGGCTGCGCCACTATTACCGGAGTAGGTTTATTCTGAAGCCTTTCACTAAATCATGTCTCAGCCATCCAATGTAGTCAGGTTAGGAAACGCTGTTGAAAAGCCAGCATTATTGGCGTTAGTAGCTTAGTAAACCAGTTGAACTTCGATTATGGGACGAACAACCTTAGATTACAGGTGGCACGCACTTTAACCAACCTGATGGCGTGTGCATGCGGAATTTCGTCATTGATTGTTGACTAATAAATTTTAGGCCATTGCTTTTTTGTTTGCATGAATGCTGTAACGCCTCTTACTGTGTAGATATATTTCGATACACTTGGTGTTGAAATAAACTCGGTATTCATTTAATACAATAGCTTCTACGTCATCTGCAACGGAAAAGGGTCTTTTTAACGGACAAGTGAGAATGTAATTGTTTACGTTTGCCCAAATACAGCCGCTAGACCAGTGGTTCTCAAAGTTTTTTTCACATTCCTCCCTTATAAACCCAAATTCTGTCAATTCCTCCCCAACAAAGATCACAAATGATCATTGCAAAAATTTCACACTACCTACTGTGAAGAAAAAATAGACGACTATGAACCAATAGACTCCTTTGTCACTGCAGTTAAAGCAGCTTGTACCCGCAAGTTACTGCGATTGCTGCCTGACAAGTGTATGGTCCGCTTGGTCATGAAGCTGGTTGGTAATCGCAGTTTCACCCTTACCACCGTCAACCCAAACGCAACAGGTTACGACGTCTCAAGATCAGCGTCCCTCAAGGATCAGTCTTGGCACCTCTTCTCAACATCTACATATCTGACCTGCCGACTACCTCTCCAGAAAGTATGCATACGCCTCAACCTAGCAGTCGTGCATGCTGACGGAGACTGACAAACAGTGGAAGGGGTGCAAAGCAAAGACATGGCAACCGCAGGTGAATACCACCAGACCTAGAAGTTAAAGCTCAGTACTACAAAACCAGTGTTGGTAGTCATCAACTTCAACAACAAGTAAGCTAAACAACAAGTAAGCTGAATATCAGCCACAACAACGAAACCCTGCCCTTTGCTCCGAGCCCACATACTTCGGAGGAATGTTGGACAGGACACTCGGTCACTTCGCAAAAAGTTGATATCACGCATCGCACTCCTGAGGCAGCTTGCTGGGGTGCTGGAACAACAACGTTGCGAACGGCCACCTTAGCCTGTTCGATTCAACAGCAGAGTACTGCACTCCTGTCTGGTGACGCAGTGCTCACACCTGCCTCATTGACGCTGCTATCAAAGACCCCTTGCAAACTGTGACTGGATGCCAGCGTCCTATACCTGCGGACAATCTTACTACACTCGCAGGCATCCAACAACCTAGAGCTTCGTCGCAAAAGAGCCACACTGTCTCTGCCATGCCGTCCCATGATGCCATGACATCTGCTCCACTCAGCGCTCACCTGCCCATCGAGTGAGAATGCACGTCAGCTCAAATCGAGACACCCATTTTATACCCGCTGCTCAACAACACATCAGTTCATCTGACGACAGTAACAGAAGTGCAGCGGAATGCAGAAAGGTTGGAGTCCACTACGACACTCCGTACTTTCATCCCGTCCCGTCGCCACGGGGACTTAGCTCCCCAAACATAGATCGAACTCCCCCAAATTGAATTATGAAGCACTGTTTATCGGTGGAGTTTTTATCAAAATTCATATTGTAAAGCACCCTATTGAAAACTTTCTGGTGACGGTTCTGCTTTCATGTCCGATCCAACCTCCATGAATGGCGCTGCCAAGAGCAGCGTGCAATAGCGCGGCCAGAATGAGGCCGAAGAGGCCATGCCCCCCTCCGAAAAAAACTTGATAAGATTTTTACTGGTGCTTTACACCAATTTTCAATTGTTCGGAAATAACGGAAGGAAAAATCGGATGTGCATCAGATCATTGACCTCCTGAACAAAATTCCTGGCTGCGTCACTGGCAGCGTGGGTCCGGCTCAACTGCCTCCGCACCGGTGTTGAACGTTTCTGCTTTTGTTTGCACAAATGGGGTATGGCTGCTTCTGCGGCTTGTGAGGGTGACGCAGAAGATCAAATCGTTGAATGTGTTGTCTTCCCATATCCAATCCATCGACCTCCCCATGGATTGCACGGCCTGATCTGGATGGTGAGACAATTGATTGGCTGCTCAACACCTGCCCTGAGATCTAATGCGGCCAAGCATTGGACTGAAAGAACTGGCTCAAACGATGATGTTGAAGCAGCTTGTGCTTGCGTACTGTAGATATTCCCATTTAAACTAAACTCACTGTGCAGTTTTTTGTGTGTTGAATAAACTAATAGGAATATAAACTTAAGTTTTTTCCACAGCTTTTCCTCCCCAATTCCTCCCTGAAGTAAATTTTCTCCCAAGATTTAAAAATTCCTCCCTTCGTGAGCCAAGTGGCTCCCGTTTGAGAAGCACTGCGTGCAAAAAGATTGTGCCACGGTCCATTGAACAGTATGACGTCATTAGAGGAAGTTACATGGAGCCGCTGGAAATTGCCTGCCGACAGTTACGAATCTTGGGTATTGACCGAGCTGAGGGAATACTATCCCAAGTACAAGCGGCAGAGATGGGGTTTTTGCGAAGAGTTCACGGTGTGACACTTCGCGACAAAGTGCGCAGCTGCGAACTTCTTAAAGCCCTGAATATCGAGCCACTTCTTCGACTAGAAAGATCCCAGCTACGTTGATTCGAACCATGGGCGTCCGCAGGGGGGGGCAAAACGGGCATTTGCCCCCCCCCCTGGAAATTGGGACTAAGAAGCAAACATTTCTAGAAAACGTAAAATCAGCAGTTTAATTCCGATTAATTGAGTTAATTCTTGTAATGACAGTTTGTTTGCCGATATGACACTCACACTAGACAAGAGTGAGGTTCACTGTTCTGGTAACATGCGGTGATGAGCTTGCAGTTCACTTAATCCGCTTCTTTGCCTGCAGAGGCAGGTAGCGAAACTCGGGAGCGAATTATTGTACTATTGGCCTTTGTTGCGTAACAATGACATGGCAACAAATCTTCGAAGATGCACTTGAAGTTACGGTGGTAGCATAGGTGGCGGAACCGGGGGGTCGCATGGGCCTAGACCCCCCCACTTTTATTTCTGGGGGGGGCTTGCCCCCCACTTTTTTGCCTAAAGATTGTAAGTTTAAGTAACTCAACTAGTATTGGGTCCAGTGATAAAGTAAATCGTTTAATGAAAAAAAGCGTTGCAGAATTTTGGCAATATTTTCTCGAGAATATTTCTAACATCATTTGTAATTTGGCAGTGAATTTTGCAGGATTTCGTAATTGGCAGAATACACCGTGCACAGTCTGTTACCCTGCCATGGATTGCTTACCGCATTGGTATTGTTGAAAAGTGTTGCCAGATGGTGTAATACAACACAATTTTTCACAAAAATGGTGTCATTTTACATGCTTGTGTACACGGGCGTCAGAAGGAATTTTTCCAAGGGGGCCCATTGGTGGATTTTTCCTAACGTTTTTCTACGGGGGGCCAAAACTGGTGAAATTTGGTTTTTGGCACTCGAAATTACCAATAAAGATTTTTTTGCTGAAATTTTCAAATTCCTGCCCCTCTTCCAACACCCGTATGCTTGTGTGTAGGAAAAGTTCGTGCCGCACACCATTAAAAATTTGAGTAATTTCAAGCGTTTTAACACCACTCCAAATAGTGAAATTTTACTGAAACTTATTCGCAAAATAAAATATTTGACAGATCAATTTCAATTGTGTTTTTGTTTGTGCATGGGCAACACCAAACAGCTACATTTGTTTCTGCATTGGCAACATAATTGGCATCCTTATAGACAACTTGCTAGTTGCTACATATGCTTTGTCTTGTCTTTGCTTTCCTGTATCTGATGCAGTTGTAGAATGAGTATTCAGTTATGATACTTTTGCGTTCAAGATGAAGAAAAGTTGTGATTTTGAATGTGTTTAACCCTGTAAGTCCCGCGTGCGCCACTTTTCTTGCAGAGCTTTGCAATCCTATAACTCGCCAGGCGATTGAGCTAGAGAGCTGTTCAAACCCTCTACGGATTCAGCAAGTCTTGTAGTCAAAATCGAAAAAAAAATTTTTTGGTTTCGGTGGGGGTTTTCTGGAGGTGACGTCACAAAGAGGGCATGTTTTAGAAACGTTGGCCACCTTTGGCCGGACCTGGGCCCCAACCCATTGACCCAATATTTTGGCTCAAAGTTTTGTTGAAAACTAGGTGAAAATCCGCGTCTATAGAGCCCTTGATTGACTTGCTAGCACATCTGTAGCCAAAATTATGGGCCAAAAACTGGGTTTTTGGCCTAATTCCTAACTTTTCAGAAAAGGCATAATTTGCCCTTTCAGGCCAAACTTTGGCCGGCCACAACTCGGCAGCAGATAGAGCTAGAGAGCTGTTCAAACCCTGCAATGACTAGTGGCGTCGTGTAGTTTAGAATAAATAAATGTTTTTAATTTGGATGGGGGGTTTTGGGCCAATGGGCTCATGATGGGGCCTGTTTTTTGGTTAATTATGTGACGTCATCATCCGATCCCACGAGCCAATATTGTGGTTCGTAGTATTTTTGGATTCTAGGCTAAAGAGCCCTTGATCAAGTTTCTGGCGTTTCTGGTTCAAAAGTTATGCCAAAAATATTCCAAATAAGTCAGGAATCCCCAAGGGCCTTCAGGGGATTTCCCTAATTAATATTCTACCATTTTTGCCATAACTCATCAACCAGAAATGTTAAAAAGTCCATCAAACCCTCTAAACCCTCGTACTATAGCCTAGAATGCATTTAAATCAGGCGGGGTTTCGCGCCGCTGATTCTGCTCAATTCACGCACTCCCACGGGCCGTTGACGTCACGGATTGTTGAGAGAAACCTGTCAAAACAACCTGTGGTTTTGTAAACATAGCCAGAAAAGCCGAAATCGCATGGCGAAAAGTTTTTTTTTCAGCCTAAACTACAAGTCTTTCCCCATTCAGAGAGGATTTGAACAGCTCTCTAGCTCGATCCGCTGGCGAGTGATGGCCATTTAGAAAAGGGGTGTGTTCCAACCCAAACTGGGGTTTGTGAGTGCAGAAAGTTTCACCAATTTTGTATTTTTTGGCCATAATTTCGGCTACAGATATGCTAGAAAGTCATTCAAGAGCTCTAGAGACGCGGATTTTGGCCTAGTTTCCGAAAAAATCTTGAGCCATAATAATGGCCCAATGGGTTGGGGGGCCAGGTAAAGGTAGCCAAAAACACACCCACTTGTGGCGTACCCCCTGAAACCTACCACCGAAAACGAGAAATTTTTTTTTCGATTTCGACTACAAGACTTGCTGAATCCGTAGAGGGTTTGAACAGCTCTCTCGCTCAATCGCCTGGCGAGTTATACGATTGCAAAGCTCTGCAAGAAACGTGGCTTTCGCGGTACTTAAATTAAGACAGGTATCAATGTTGTGTCATTTTTGCCTGTTTTTAAGCTGTGTTCATGGTGTTTTTAACAGCCCAGTGGCTACTCCGTCATACGGGCTCCTCGGGCTTCGCTCGAGTTTTCGATTACGATTTATATCGCAGAACGTAAGCTTGCTTGCTTTGCATGTTTGTTCCACCACCTGCAGTCACACTTCACTAAGTTGTTAACTCGGGCTCTTCTCTTTGGGCGTTGTCACTGTTCATATATTTTCGTTCCATGTCTGGTCTTTCGCGTTCATGCTGCAGGTGACCTGAATAAAACAACATCGTTCGTAGTAGACATTCTTACCACTTCGTTCGCTCGCGCTTTACTCGGGTTCATTCATTTGAAGTTCAATCCAATGGACAATTCCCATTTCGAGAGTAATTTCAAACGAACGATAAATTGTCCAACAACTCGGGATAATATGAATGAACCTGGTAAGCGGACAACTTACTGGCGTTATAGTGGCGATTCTAGAATGAAAAAAGTGGGAGGCACTGCAGGGCCAAGGAAAAAAGTATGGGGGCCAACATGAATATCTCTCCTGCATGGTGATTTTCCACTGTAATGAAGATTGATTTGCTATGATTAAACCTATCAACCCAACATAGGCTTGTGAATATCGTCAGAACTGTCGCCAGAAGGTCTTCAAATCGTTTAAAAGTTTGCTGGCTGAAAGTTATCTGCTGTATATGTCAATCAAACGAACTTGAAATTAAGCAAAAAACTGGGGGAGCAGGCAGGGGGCCAACCAAAAATCTGGGAGGAGCCAAGGCCCACCCAGACCCCCACTTAGAACCGCCACTCTGGCGTTATCAGTGCTCTGCGACGTACGTTACTCGACAATGGAGAAGTTATCATGATAATTTCTCATTTATCGTCACATAGCATAACGTCACAGGGCAACGATAATGCCAGCCAGAATGAAAGCAAATGGAAATTTCAGTGACGCAGGCGTCGAATGGTTTTATTCAGTCAGTCAGAAAAAAGTCGTATGATTAGCCCAAGTGACGCTTGTGACCTGGGTCGCCCCCGTAACAGCCTATTGGAATTTCAGGTGGTTCACTGATGTCTGCCCATTTGCCTGCAAAGGCAGGTTGCGATACTTGCGAGCGGATTGTTCCACTGTTGTTCTTTATAGGGTAACAATAACACGGCAACAAACATTCAAAGGTTCACTTCAAGTTACGGTAGTAGGCCTTTTGCCGCATGTGATTGTTGAACGCAGACATCTTGGCAGGTAATGCAGGGAGACAGTGACTGCTGATAACGCAAGGAACGTAGTTTTATACTGTGTGAAAAGAAGCATGAGTGGATCTGTAGGAGTGCTTCCACGAGTTTGAAAAATCCATTGTTAGTGTGAGCAATGTGCCTGAGTGAATAACTTAAACCAGTGATCGGCAAACTTTCCTTATGATGGCTCAAACCATCTTTTCAGTTGTAATTCAAAGGCTCGTAGCCTATTTATTGTTCAAGGCAGGGGTCTCAAACTCAAATTTCCTTGAGGGCCAAGTGAGGACTTATAAATACCCTGAGGACCGCATTATGACTACCCAGCAGGGGCGGAGCTAGGGGGGTGCCAGGGGGGCCACTGCCCCCCCAAAATTTTTCAGTTCTCTTTCTGAAAGTCCTGCACAGACCATTGACAGCTCCCCTTGTTGCGAAACTGGCCCCTCCAGTGACCTCCCCAAATGAAAATGTCTGGCTCCGCCCCTGCTACCCAGGGTCGCATTTTCACGCTGACGAAATAATCGCGGTACCTGAACCTTATTACAAACAGCTTTTACATCTTATTTCCTGCGAAAAGTATCATGAGTATAGGTAAATCATTTCTACCCGTCTGCTTGTTCGTTTGAAAGGAACTTGTTCACTCGCTAGCCGAATACTTTTAAACACCGATATAAACTAAATAACTGTTGATTGTTTGAAATTTACCGAAAAGTATCGCGATTCGCCGTCCGCACAAAATGCCCCTGGGCCGCGTGTTTGAGACCCGTGGTTCAAGGCCTAAATTCAAACTTGTGTGGAATGACAAAAAATGCTCTCAACGTCAAACGCTCAGTGTTCCATAATTGTTACAGTAGCCATGTTTTAGCCCAAGCAAAAAGCGCAGGACTTTAGCTCTTACGCACCTGCGGCCCACAAAAGAAACTGTTCCACCGCCCAATAAAAATGGCCCACAATGTGCTGACCACTAGCTTAGTCAAACTACGCATGTGCAGGCTTCTTTTCACATAGTGTTAAACTGCGAGGCTTGTTAGAATATGTCTATGCTGCTCTATGGGACAAAGTCTCAATCTCTAAGGCAGCGTGGTCCAACTACAGGCCCACGGGCCACATGTGGTCCGCGAGCTTTTTCAGTATTGATTTAATGTTGTGTATATGTTGCAGTAGGGAATTTATTAGAACAAACATAACATTTTTTAATAACTGTAGAGAGCTTCAAGAAATTTGTCAGCAAAAATACATTCCCCAAACTGAAATATTTCTGCACACGGTGTTCGGAAGTTTGCAAGCACATACGTGTGACATGTACGAGAGTAGGTTACATTTACTACTGTAAAGCAAGACCACTTTAAAAACAAATCGAATGACAGACGAAACACTGGACAATAGTCACCGTCTTGCTACTACTAACATTGGTAATGATATAGGAACGATAGTATCAGAGAAGCCACGGCCACAGTCACCCCACTGATAGAGATTTGTAATACTGAAAATTGCTTGGTATTGTGTAATAATACTGTATCAATTACTCGCTCTTATCTTCCTTTTCTTAGTTCTTGTTTTATACATGATTTTGTTGGGGGTGACCCGCAAGTTGTCACATTTTAGCAAAACGGCCCTCAGGTCAAAAGTAGTTGGACTGCGCTGCTATAAGGCTTAGTTCTGACTTTTGAGCGGATAATGAGAGCAAAGGTGTATTTGCTGTGGCGTGTTTTCATAGTTCATCTGCTTAATTGCTAAGCCTGCGTGGTGTTTTAACTTAAATTTCCGTAAAATTCCTGCCTACTGCAGCCAATGAACGCATTTTGCGACTGTTCCCGTAACATAGGGCACTTTCTTACTGATGTAGAAAGGGCAAAGCGTTTTGTGAAAGCAGACTTGCATTGCATCGTCAGCCACCTGGAAAGATAAGCAAAATGTCGACGTTGCCCCCCCCTGGAAAAATTTCTGTGGACGCCCATGATTCGAACCCCTGTGTCCAGAATGTTCAAGGGAAGTCCTGCTGGTCACACACACGGGAAAGCAGCCCAGTGGTCGTCTAAGGACCATTTAATGTGACAAGACCTCCGACCTGTCTTGGTGTGGAGCCAGCAGAACTTAAGATGCTGAAAACTGTGAGGTATTTCGAGTCCTCTTCCACGGCGACCCTCCCCAAAGAAAAAGCGGGCGGGAAAAATGAACAAAACGTATAGTTGGTGAAACAAACCCACCATTCAGTTTCCACATTGCGTTTTTACTTTAGAAAGTAAATAATCTAAAAATCGTTAAGCAATTAAGAAAAATAGGCGAAATAAACTTTGCACCAATGCTGTAAATTTTAAATTGCCACCCATGGATTGTTGCTAAAGTTATGACGCTATAACTTTCGTGCCATGATCGCTCTATTTTGTTCACCTATACGAAATTAATCTGAAACTTTCAGTTTTTTCATTTCACTGAAGCAGAACCTTTTCTGTGAATGAAATATTTCACAAGCTACTACTCTTGAACCGACTCTTTGCCAGTGCCAGTGGTGTGCATTCCTGCATTTCGGCTGCACAACAAGATCCAGTGATCCACTGAACTACCGTAGATGTTAATCTAAATTTCCCCGCTGTCAAATCTCCTGCACAAAAGCAAAGCCCCTCTACATCGCCCCAAAGCAGTAACTGCAAGTGTACTGACGAGGGCTGGGTACAAGTAAAAAAATTATTGTTTAAGTAATTTCTAACAAATTACTTAAGTAATTCAAGTAAATCACGAAAATCGATATTTAGACTTGAAAACATGCAAGCACATCAAAATAATTGCAATTATTAAATCACATTGTGGATGAATAGCTATATGTTTTCTAAAAAAATTCGCACAAGACACAAACTGTCAATCATCTCATCACTCAATGAAGACTTAAGCCTTGATATGAACAGTCAGGCAGCACTAAAGCATCTTTTAGGTGGAACACAATCAAGGCAGAATTTAAATTTTCTACGCACTTTTGGACATTCTTTAGTTGCTTCATAAAATGCCATTTCTTTTTTGATGTGAGTCGAGCCGTATTCCTGGATTTTATTTCCGTGAAAGGCCTCTATTTTGAACAGAACGCCATTAAATTCTTCTGCTTTTGATTTCTTACTGAGGGGTTCCTGCGTGCATCATCAACATTTATAGGCCTATTGTAAACGTTCCAATAAAGCTGCTCATCCGGAGTGTTTGGTAAACCGATTTTGGCAAGGTCCCTTTTCCTGGGATAATTCAGTAACGAAGTTTCCAATAACTCATCATAATAATCCAGAGATTCTAAGTATCTAGCAAGTCTGGATACTCCATCAATTCGCCTGGTGCTTATCCTCTCTTTTACTGCAACACAGACGTACGTACAGTATTTGCACTTTACAAGAGAATCAATTCCAGCATTAACTAATACAGGGGTCACCTACCTTTTTGAAACTGTGAGCTACTTCTTGTGTACCGATTAATGCGAAGGGCTACTAGTATGATACACACTTCTGAAATATAAATTTTGCTCAATTTACCTTCAATTGTTTTAGTACTGATATTCGTTAATGTAAAGACATTGATCATGCTAATGTTATTTTTAGAAGAGGCCTGCGGCGACCTACATGGCCCTTGCGGGCGACCTAGTGTCCGCGGGCACCACGTTGGTGATCCCTGAACTAATATATACTTCCACACTTCAGATCGCCTTCCAGTACGCTCTTTCCAATTGCTCGACTCAGACATTGCGCAATCACAAAAATGACTGATTAGCTGTTGCTGAACTGCTCAGACAAATTCGCACCTGTTCACTCCGATTCAATTTATTGGAATGAGCTTCTGGCTCCAAATCGCTTCACGACGACAATGAACACGAAGCGCTCTGCACAGGCAAGATATCTACTCGCCCCAATGGCTTATTTTATGTGTGATGGTGCATGTCTTGTATAATATTGCGTTTACAGCAACAGATGTAGCTTCTAAACTCTTAAACTTTTCCAAAAGAAAATTACTTGAAATATCAAGTAATGGAAAAATCAAGTTACAAGTAAAGAGTTTCAAGTAAGTAATTAATTACTTACTTGAACCCAGCCCTAGCACTGACGCATGCACAATAAATTTAATGGATCGATGTCCTGGGCAAAAAATTGAATCAGTGTTGTGGACCCAACTGTGCAAACGGTATGGCCAGACCAAACAGCAGTGACCTGATACAAAGCAGCGCAGTCGATGCGCATCACGTATGCGTAGAAAAAGCGCAGACAAGTTGATGACAATGCACGTGAGCACCGTCGCAACAGAATGGCTTTGCAAGAACTTCAACCAGTGGCAAACACTGGATTCCAAAACCAAAGAACAATTCGTTGAGCAATGTTCTCTGCCAAAAATCATTCACATCACCAAACCATAAACGTTGAAAGCATTTGCATAAAATAGCAAGCACACGCGTTCCAATAAAAAGTCGACACTTCGATGTTGCTACGATTTAGCAAGACTCGTTGACAAAATGGCGCAATCAAGTGTGTGTCATAGTTCCAAACAAAGTTAATCCAGACAGGAAGACTTGGCAAAACAGTGGCAGATATGATTCCTTGCAGGAAGAAATTCAAGAAATAAGGTTGTGTCTCAGTCGCATGCAACAGAATAAAGGCAAGGAATAGGCACCTTAAAACCGCTGTGTTCAAGCGTCCGCAGACACGCTTTAAGAAACGCCGCTAGATAAATTAAGCAAGAACACGTATGTGGATTATTCACAGTGCGCGCAGTTCGTGACGGGTGGCATTGATCAAATGGCTGAAATCAAGCCTGGTCACACGCACCACCTCTCAAATCCTTCATCACTTTGGCCAGCATCTGGTTGCACAAGGCTGCGTACGGATTGGACTGCACGAGCTGCAACACAAAGTGAATGTTATTCGCATCTTCAAGTCATAAAACATGATAAGCTTAAGTCTTGAATACCAAAAACCCAAGCCATATGGGCAACAGTACAGCCTATGAGAGGGCGGTCTATCCGGTACTTTGTTGCCAGGTCCAAAAGCTAAAACGGGCCCGGTAAAACTGAAATATCCGGCTGTGCGTTGTCTGCACAATATTAAGAGGACTAGAGTTAATTAGTGATAAGGTTGTTATCAATTGCGTTTACGCCATTTTTTGTGAATTTCAATTAACATCACACGCACACGTTTAAACGATTTAGAAAGCTAAATTTCAAGTAGCTTTGGGTGGCATTCACGAGTGACGGAAGGTGGAACAAGATTGCTACACAGATAAGTATAGTAAAGGCAATCAAGGGCTCTAAAGACTCGGATCACAGCCTAGTTTGCAAAAAAAAACGTTTCAGCCAACAAAATAGCTCGTTGGGTTGGCGCCCAGGGCCAGGTGAACTAGGCCAAAAAGGCGAAAACACGCCCCCATTATGACGTCACCCACAGAAAATCCCAAACCCAAAAAATATTTTTAATCAAAACTGGAAGACGTCACGAATCTGTAGAGGGTTTGAATAGCTCTCTAGCGGCTGGCGCGTTATTCCCAGAAACGGACCGGCCACTATAGTGGCTGGCGCGGGCAAGGGACCTCGGTCGTTTTATTGCTGATTTTTAATTCCGCTTCGTTGCACGCAGCTAAATACCGACCAAGTGCATTTTGAAGACCTTTGAAGTCACCTTCGCTGACTCGGCTGCTACTGTTTATCTAATTCATATAAAAGGAGCGATGACAGCACACATCCTTGTTGGAGTCCAACAGTCACGTTGAACGATTATGATTTAACGCCGCCGACACGGACGAAAACTTCTGTTTTGAGTAGGAATGTAACGAGTTTACGGTCAGTAACAGGCAACCGTCAACATCGTGGCCCCGCAACACTCCCACAGCTTTGCACGAGGAACCCGGTCGTATGTTTTTTCGAGGTCGACAAAATCTGTGTATGTGTTTTTGGCATTTTACCAGATTTATCGAAAATATAGCATGTAGTGCTATGGCCGGGACGAAAACTAAACTGGGTATCTTCCAGATTTCGTTCAACTATTTCGCGGCATCCTAATTTTCTAAGCACTTGGCATACACTTTATACTGTACACTTTTCCACTAACGCTAAGGAGAGAGATTCTTCGGTAGTTAGTGCATTCACTCCTGACTCCCTTCTTGTGTATCGGGTGATTACTCCAGCTTGCCAATCTTTCGGTGCCCTCCCAGAACACCAGGCCACTTGACACACACGATTCAGCCAAAGAACACCTCAATCCAAGGCTTTGAGCATTTCAGGTCGAATTTCATCGCAGCGTGCAGCGGCTGGAAACTACATGATTAAAAAGGACCATTTGCAGGTGAACAGCAGGTTTTGACCGTTTAAGATTGGACTTTCAAGAAACCTTAATTTAATCATTAACAAACGCATCCACGACAAAAACTGCAAACAGAAACATAACTTGCGTGAAGTTGGACTAATTGTGTGTATAGGATAATTATCAAAAGTTGGGTGTTGTGTTTTCCTATCGTAGAAACCTTTTGGTTTTAGGCAAAAGATTTCCGTTTGACCTTACTAGCCACGGAGCTCATGTGGAGCTCTTTTGAAATTTTAAGATAAAACATGTGCAAGTAAACTAGCTGTTAGCCAAAACATGAAACGAACAAGAGCAGCTACAAATGCCATGTGGCTTGGAGTGAGCAACAGACGCCCATCTGGAAAAGAAATTGACTCATCGTTAGAAGTAAAGCAGCAAAGTGAAGCAATGAAATGGTGCGAAGTATTGAAGCGTTTTATTGATATTGTTCTTTTTCTTCGGAAACGTAATTTGCCATTTTATGGATCAAAGCATCGGATCGAGGTTTCAAGCAATGTGAACTTACTTCTTAGTTAGGTCTACTAGAACTGTTATCACGATGCGATCATATTTTTTCCGGGAACATGGTTAAAGAATCTCAGGAAAACGGTGAACGTCTTCAAGTTCACTACCTATCTCCGGGTTCACAAAGTGAGTTGATCGCAGAATTTTCCATCTCCTAATGCAACATATTTTTTGCAGGAAAGAAGGGCTTTAACACTTGAAGGATGGGACGCGTTTAATTGACGCACTTTTGACATATATGGGTCAACAACTTTGAATCGGTAAGCAGAAGGGATATGAAACATTGCGTTTTTCTATTTTACTTTTAAAGTGGCATCCTTCGAATTTCAACTTTTTTGATTTTGCTAAAAAATTAAGTGTGTACTATCTCGAGGACGGCATGCGTCAAATGACGTAGACGCAGAACCGCAATTAAATGTGGAGGTATGGCGATACTAATGCCGAAATTAATCGAGCTGTGCCGATTGATTTTTGATGAACCAATGTTGCGAAACATAAGGAAATACACTGTTGAAGAGGTTTCAAGACAAACTGGTGACCAAACTTGGGATGTGGCTCTTTTTGAACAAGTAATGTTCATACGTTTAGTGGCTGCTCGTGACGTGATAGTAGAACACAACTTCCCTGTGGTGAGTTTATGGGGTAAGCAAAGGGGATGCGCAATGCTTTCACAAACTGCACCAAGAGACAAGTTTTTCGAAATCATGATATACCTCCGCTTTGAAGACCGAAAGGCGAAGGAATCTTTTGCATGATATATTTGCTCTCGCTTCACAACTTTGGAACAGTATTATATCCAACTTCGAAAAAGCACTTATTCCTCAGTACAACATTACAGTGGATGAGCAGTTGTTGCCATGTAAGGTACGTTGCAAATTCATCCAGTACATGGCTAATAAACCAGACAAGGTTTTTTGAAGTTCTAGCTGGCAGCTGATGTCGAAAACAAATATTTACTCAAGGGATTTCCTTGCGTAGGAAAAGATGATACGCGGAGCTTATACGCGAGCGTTCCTACGGATGTTGTTATGAATCTGAAGGGCCCGAGTTTCCAGCAAGGTTGCAATGTCATGTCTGATTTTTTTTCATCTTATTTGACCTGGCACTGCGATTCGCCGAAAAGAAGTGCTGTGTAGTCTCGTTGGAACAATGCGACAAAACAGGAAGTTCCGGAAGAGCTCCAAAAAGCAAAGCAGTCAGTGTTTCGGTATGATAGTCAAACGCCAATCACGCTAGCATAATATCAATGCGAATCAACGGAAAACGTGGCAATTTTGAGCTGTCTAAACCCAGTTCAAGTTTCAATCGATGACAATCCGAAGAAGAAACCCGACTCAGTACTCTATTACAATGACACCGAAGTGGAAGTTGACGTATATTATCAAATGACATGACTATACATTGTGGAAGAATGAAGTAGACGGTGGCCTGCGCATGTATTTCGTGATGTTATTAACATGGCTCTTATCAACAGTTGGGTCATTTACAAGCTCGTCTGCCAGAGCAATATACGCCGCAGAGACTACATACAGAAGTTAATAGAAGAACTAGCAGGGAATATACCGATTGTGTCTAAAAAGCGTCCAGCAGAAGAATTTTCGGCCTCCAAAACTTTAACGCCACGCCTGGGGTCAATCAACGGCTCAGGTGCTCTACTTCAAGATGCAGAAATCGCACTACTGACACTTGCCAAGGCTGAAGGAAACCCGTGTGTGGTAGCTGTGCATACAAAGTGTAAATCGTGTGCTTGAATACCGCATGCGCGGCGTACTGTATATCAGTTGTTTTACAAACATGTTTTTTGTCTAACTAAAAAACAGAAATCTGTTGAAAGTAGTTTACAAAAGAAAATGAACACTTTTATGAATAAAATATTTCGTATTTCCGCAATTTGAAAAGCATTACGTCAATTGACGCGACTCGTCCTTGTAGGTATACAAAAGCAGTCGTCCTGGTTTTGTGACAATGCACAAACTATTTTGCAGTTAATTGCGGATGCCATTCCAGGCTACTCCCACGTTGACCAAAGGATATTTTTACTGAAGTATGTGAATTTGAACGACAGTAGATATGAAATACAGAAAGTTTTCTCATGTTTGTCTATTGCAGCAACAAACCAAGGGAAGAGATTGCTCAATTCAATGGACACCTTCGAAGAGCATGCCATTCCTCTGAGTGACTGCAAGACTCAAGCATATGACAATGCTTCCAACACATTTTGGATCAGTTCATTGCTTATTTCCAGCCCAAAACGATGGGAATTACAGTACTTTAGACAGGTCAGGTTGTTCTCTGTATGGCATGTCAGAAACCAGGTGGTCTGATAGACTTCAATGCATCAAGCCTTTTGCAGCTCACCTCACTGGAAAACCGCCAGCATTGAAAGACGTTTTAAAGCTCACCTTAACAGCAAAGACGAAGAATGGCGTGAACGGAGCATTAGCATACCGTACTTATACAGTTTCATTTATGTGTTAGTGTCGTAATTTTGTACAAAGGTTTGGCTGTTGTAGATATTTGCAACAACGTGGATCAGGCCAAAGATACTTTTCTTGAAGATCTGTTGAAGTTACGAAGTAAATGTAAAAATCTGGAATGCAGTAAAACAGGCTGCATCAAATCTTGATATTGAAACTGAACTCTGCCATGGCCCATGGGCGAGGAGTCATGTGTCGGAAAAGAACATAGATGCGCGATGACGCATGCCAGCCTGCCGGAACTGTCTCACACAGATGATTCCTCTAACCAAAGAGCTCCATTTCATAAAAATTGTGCTTTATGTTTTGATTGATAACGTTGTTGTAGGATTAACCGTTCGTTTCAAAACTTAAAAGATTGACCGAAGATTTTGAATTTTTATGGGAATATCCCACAATTTCTGAAATTGGACTAGGAAGAAAACCAAAAGCACTAGAACATCAGTATCCTGCAGATCTTGGTGAAGACTTTTTAGAAGAAACACGACATTTACCAGCAGTACACAAAGCTAATTTTGAAAAATCAGAACAGAAACCTCTTGAGTTGCTGAATTCGCGAACGATTGCAAAGTGTTAAATATTTCCGGGTGTGTTTTAGTTTCAGAATGTCGTTGACAATTCCAACTACAGTAGCATCAGCTGAGAAATCTTTAGGTAATTCAAACTTGCCAAAAAGTGCTTGAGGTTTACTATGTCTCAAACCAGACTTGAATGTTGATCTCGCACGATTGAGCATTGAATTCGGGATTGTCAGACAAATTGATTATAGCACTGTTGTTAGAAATTTTTCAGTCAAAAATGCCAGAAATGCATATTTCAGAAAGTAATCCAGTCAAAGATTAAGTTTGTTTTTGTTAATGTATCGTTCGCTGAATTGATCCGTGTTACTCTTAGCATTGTGTTTACGCGGTGTCCGTTTTTTGCTTCGATCTAAATTCCTTTGTGGCTGTTGCGTTATTATTTTGTCAGTGCGGTTTGGCTATTTTTCAAGGACATTTTGTACGGAAAAAGTCGGTGGTCTTTTATGCGTTCAGGACATACATTATTTTCCCTTTACTGCAGTACAAGGCTTCGTTCCATATATATATATATATATTAATCAATCACCTTCGGTTTGAACGTAAACCTACAAGGCTCCGTTCCATATATATATTATGGTCAATCACCTTTGGCTTTAACGTATTCTGTAAGCTAGAATAAAGTCTGCAAAGCGTGCATTACCTAATTTGTTATGGTTCACTTGCTGTAGATCTGAGACAAGAGTCAGAAAGCTACAGTTATCTTCTGAGGAGCAGGTTACTTTACTTTGAAAGAAATGGTGATTAATTTTTTTGACTTATTCAGGCATGAATTCAATTGCAAATACTGACGCATGTTGCTGCACGTTTCTGCTAACGTGCAACAGCTCAAGTAAATTCGACGACGATTCGACAAAGAGGTTTTGCCAAAACGTAACTCCGAGGCCGATTTGCATGATGGATGTGTGAAAAAGTGCCTCCTCTGTGACATCGAACGAACATTATTGCTAAGTTTTTCAAGGTATTGTGACAACGCATAATTTTGAAATGGCAACACAATTTAAGAATAAAATACTTCTCTACCTCCTGCTGGGCAAACTTGTTTCCAAGTTTGGCAGCTTTTGTAAAGTCGCTTTCTGCTGCAGCATCACTTCCATTCAGCTTCATGAGCAAACCACGCTGAGTAAATGCAAGGCTGGCAGTTCTGCCAAGTCCATCAGTTAAGGTAATTGCTTGGTCCAAATCATGAATTGCACCTGGATGCAAATGGAACATTAGCACTGTCACACACGTGACCAACACAACTTGCAACAACATTGCGAAATTCTGGACGACAGACATTCCAGCATTTTTTAAGACAGTGATTTTTGTCAAGCGCAATGCCAATAGCAAGACTTCACTGTTGAATTTGTAGACCTACAAACATGACCAAGGAACACTTAAAAATCATGAAATACAAACCATAAAACATCATATCAACCAAGAACTAAGTTCTTAATTCTATAGTACACAGTCGCAAACTTCAAACTATATCCGAAATTCAAAAACTAACTGAAAGATGATCTAATATTGTGAACTAAGTGAAGCTGCTGCTTTGTCACACTCTGTAATGCATAACTCAGGGTTCCCACACATTAAAAAAAATCATTTTCCATACTTTTTCAATACCTTTTCAATACTAAATTTTAAAAATTCAATACCATTTTCTGAATCATGAAACTCAATTTTGCACATTGCCTAACACTGCATAAACAATAAAGGGCCTTGCCTTCAGTGAAATTCTGCTCAGATACTTCAAATTTCTTTCCCATTTAGAATTTCCACACTTTTTCAATACCTAATGCGTATTTTGGCAAATTTCAATACTTTTTCAAGGTCTTGAAAACCAATTTTGAAATTATATACTTTTTCAATACTTTCAATACCGCGTGGGAACCCTGATAAATTAATTGTTTAATTAATGAAACATGCATATTCTAGAACAGGAGTAAGAACTTCATTAACTCCTTCGATACTGTGTTAAACACATACACATAAAAAGAATATACCATACCTTCCACATCTCCAGTTATCCTTTTCATTTGGGCCCTGTTGTTGTATGCAGATGCACGGTTAGGTAGCAAGGCAATTGCCTGGTCAAAACACTGCATTGCCTCATCAGTTCTAGACATTTCAGCAAATGTAACTCCCTCCTTTTCCAACCTCTTCACTTCTGTCAACTTTATTTGATCAAACGCTGCATCAAGGCTGATGTCTGCAAAAACTCATGCATCTGTAAAATGAACCTAATCGATGATGTCACTTAATCAATGTTTAACAACTTGAACAATCAGTGCAACGCGCCACTACAAGAGACTAGTAAGTTATACTGATGAAAATTGGTGGCTCATATTAGCTTGGTAAGAACTTTCTGCAAACCTTCTCATTGTGTATCCAATATGGCCATATTTTGGAAGCAATGAATAAACTTAAATTTGGCAACTACAGATATTTTATTATTGAATACAAGTCCATTTTTGCTGTAACTCTTGCTTTCCACCAAACAGCCATTACCTATTTCACAGATATATGCAGTATTCAATGCCATAACACTGCTAATCAGAATGTTATGAAATATGTTGGTTGATTTATTTAGCACAACATCAGCCAGACATGGGGTAATCGTAATCATCAATCATAATCGATTACAGTTTTTCGAGTAATCGTAATTGATTGAATTGACCAAAAATGAAATGTAATCGATTACATTGCCAATTTGATTGTAATCGACGATTACGTTCACAATCAACCTTTGGAAATCTTCACCCTACATCATTGTGCGCTAAACCATCGTTGCGGTGGCTGGGTTTCTTCCTTTGTCATCATTTCTTATGGTTATGTTTGAGGGGAGGCCATTTCACACTGTGTGCATTTAATCCTGATAGCGAATCCTCGCTTTGTTGCAGCTACCCTTCCTGTTGGCCACCAGAAGTAACGTAGTGAGTCTTGTGAGACGTAGCAACAAAAAGAAGAGCTGTACTTAAAAACTGATAGACACTTTGGCAACAGAATAGCGGGACATTACGAGAAGAGGTGTTGGTTTTATTTATTCATATTTAGAGTGACTTAGAAATGTACGTGCTGGAGTAGGCTATGTGCACAGCTAGTACAGTAATTTATATACAGCATTTTTTTTCAGAGGAATAAGGTACTTTAATTCAAGTTGAAACTACTTTTGCATAACACTGATAACTAGCATGTCATCCGTGATCCACCAGATACTGCCAAAAACACTCAATGAAACCAGTGAGGTTTTGTTGACCATTGATGTTTTGGTCCAATCGACAGATGCGCAGCTGTATTGTCGTCACTTTTCATTTCATTTCAAATTAAAAGCTGCGCAATGCTATGCTGGCTTGCAGACAATCGTAGCTGGCAGTTAGAAATAGTAAGCAGTTTTAAAATTATTCACAAACGAATTTTCAGCGTTGCTGAACGAATGTTCAAGCCTGAGAGATGTCGTTTGCTTGATAAATATTGGACACATTGATGTTTATCAACAGCAACAAATATTTTAAACATTGAATTATTATTTAAAGTGTTTGTTGCAGTGGAGTACCTGACTGGAGGGATGGGGGTCGATTTGACTCCGCTGGCCAGCTAAATGTAAAAACAAGGCCCCCACTTAGTTTATATTTCGGTTTTAGTATTCTTTTGGTTTTCAGTAAGTTGTCACCTATTTGCATTTTTCAGAAATTTTCTGTTGGTTCGGGGTTTCGGTTAAGTCATCCACACTCGGATTCACCATTATTTCTCACGTTTTTTTTAGTGTTGACTAGTAGGTCACCGACAGAGGCCAGTTGGCCTCTTTCAGCCACGTTTCCCCTCAAGCTCAAACCTCTAGTTCCGCCACAGGTTTGTTGACTGCACAAAAATCTCATTAAACAATTATTGTAATTTTTCCCGGTGCTTGATCCTTAGAGATTAGTAATTTTGTTGGTTGCATTCAATAATATCGTATATTGTCTGAAAATATACTTACATCAAACCATGTAAATGGGTTTTGTTTTCGTTCTGAAGATGTTTTGAGACAAATGTAATCGCAATTGTAATCGTGATTACTTTCAATATAATCATAATCGATTACATTGTGATTTTGTTTATTCGTAATCATAATCGAGCAGGTGGCAAGTAATCATAATCAATTACATTTGTGCTTGTATTCGCCCCATGTCTGACATCAGCATGTGTTATTTGGCTTTTTGACTTCTAAACCAAAGAAAAATTTGCTAATAGATTCAACTGCGTTGCTGTTGTGGAGACTGTTTACTGGTTCTAAAAGTCATTCTCACACCGCAGTCACAATTCTGGATGTTTTTCATTACATTACAAGGTTTCAATTTACAGTGCTCAGTACAGTAATTGCAAAAAATTCATGAATCCTAAAGGTATTAGACAGAACCAGATTAAGGTTAAACTTCAATTATAATAAAACACATACAAAATTTTGGGAACACAAGGTGCAGAGGCACACGCAAAAAAACAAAAACAGAAATTAAGAAAAAAATTTACAAATAACTATGTGCAGAAGGCAATCACTACATTACTACAATCAACAATATATTTGAGCAAACTAATTACAAGGAATGTGAGTTCATTATGTGATAAAATTAACATTAACTGCTTGTTATCATTGAAAAACTTGATTTTGTATCTTGTCAAAGTAGATAGATTTCACAAATGGTGAAAAGGTATTACCCTGTAGTTTTCAATGAACAACATTCTAAATGTGAACTAATTTTTTTGCCATAGTGGCAACTTAATCAGCAGTGATAACACCAATGCATTTCTACTTGTTTAAACCTGGTTGATTGTGCAATAACAACAACAATTTTATTTTTTGGCCTTAACGTAAGTACACTTGTCAATACAGACACAGGTAAGGCCAGGAGGCAGCGAAAAGACACTTTGGTCATCCCGTCTGCCACCACCCAATATTTGTTGTTCCCGTAGTGAATACAGACTCTAAACCAAAAACTTCTATAATGCTTTTAAAATAAAACCATTGCCAACACCACGCTGATAATTACATTACCAAACAATTTGAATTTTATGTTTCTACAACATGAAACATAGGTCAATAAAACTGATTTCAATAATATTAAGAAAATGGCATAAATTTGATGTATTAACCATGGGTGTTCAGACCATTACTGCCATTCATAGCTCACAGGGGACTCAAAGCAAAAACATTTGCAAGTTATTTACGATTAGTACACCACACTTTGAGTAACTGCGATTCAGACACAACCTAGTCAGTAGCCCTAGGACTTATTAATATTACCACATTAATACTTATTGCTGGATCAAAGACAGCTCACATTAAGATACAAAAAAAAATCACTGTTGCTGCTTGTTTTAACAGTCGAAATTGAAAACAATCAAAAGAAACAATGTTCTTTTACTAACTTTTACAGCATTGATTATACTTACCATGTTGAGCACCAGCAACAGCATCTTCATCACCACTTAATGGAAGGTTAGGGGTCAGTATCATCTGTAAAACTTGCTTGTCATTCTTTGAAATTAAAGACTCCATTTATAAAAGCTGCTATTAACTGCAAGTAGACTACAGAAGATAACACTACACAAAAATTAAAATGTATTATAAAACCTGCAGCATAAACAGGAAAACAAAAATTACTGCTGACAACAACAATTATTTAACATGCTTTCAAACTTGACTTATGTAACACCTTTCCTCAAGAACAAGATTTTCAAAAAGTGCTTGTTCTTTCTGCTACTCATGCTTTCACAGCAGTTGCTTCCAGGCTTAATTTCAAACACATCAACAATTCTTTCTTCTGGTAGCTCATTTGAATTGCAGTTTTATATACATGAGTCTTTAGACATACCTTTTTGGTAATGTAGATTAGAGCTTTTGCATAGCAACTGCACGTTCCTCATTAGCAAAATAATGGAAACTCAAGTGATGTGATTGATTCCAAGAGTGGTTGACGACTTTCAACTATTGATTTGTTTTAATCAGCATTGTTGTTTAATACGGTGTGCATCTAGAACAACCTCAATCTTTTAGTTGCCTGGAAACCACCAAAATAGCTAGTCTGGTAGATACTTTCAACTTGAATGGAATCCTGTTTGGCACCAATCAGTAAATGACACTGAGATACTTAGGCACCACTGTGCCAAAATTACGCCAATGGATACCAAAGTTACATGAGCCGGCAGTCGCCTGGCCGGCCAGGGTTCCCACAAATGTTGACTAGAAATTCCCTAAAGATAAGTCCAAAATTCCCAAAATTCCCTAGATTTTGCACAAAGCAATGTGTAATTCTCACCTAACTTTTAGCACTTCAAAATACAGTGTAATCCAGCAGGGACGCTGGAAAATGACAGAAGCATCGTCCAGCCTGCCCTTTGAAAAAAGGGGCAACAAGGGTGGAAGTGCCTTTTTCATAACAGTATCACCTGCCCTGGGGCAATTTCTTGATTTATCAAAATCGAATTGAATTACATTAAGTTCACTGCAGCTATTTGCGCAACAAGAAATTTCAGAATGGTTGTGGTGATTACGTCACATTTAACGTTGAATTCGTATCAGCAACAGCAGAGTGGGCCTAGTCAAGTTCCATGCATACCAGCAGAGCCGGATTACACGGTTGGGGGGCCCGGGGCAATTTTTACTGGAGGGCCCATATGACGTCATTCATGACGTCATCGTATGTAAAAGCTACATTTTCGCTGATTCGCAAGGTTCCCGTTTGTTTTTTCCGTTAGTCGAGAATGTGCTTACTCAAATGCACATACACTGATACAGTCCGCTGCGAGAAGAGAATTTATGATATGAACACTGGAGTGTATTTTTACTAAGAAAAAATATTTCACAGGCTAGAGAGTGACTCGGCAACAAACAACATTCACCCGAACAATACGGAGACACCAGAGATTACAAACAAAAACACCGGAAAAAGAACAT
>Ga0210059_1003524_pt1 | contig 25081 bp, 18 predicted proteins | sample Ectturendosymbi2_FD_188042 | JGI IMG/M metagenome (GOLD analysis project Ga0210059, IMG submission 188042) | Ecteinascidia turbinata endosymbiont from Florida, USA - Sample 2 (SPAdes) (version 2) | ecosystem: Host-associated > Tunicates > Ascidians > Unclassified | place: Key West, Florida... | reverse complement strand
CCAGCATCCCTGCTCTCATGTCTCCGCTCTCCAGCATCCCTGCTCTCATGTCTCCGCTCTCCAGCATCCCTGCTCTCATGTCTCCGCTCTCCAGCATCCCTGCTCTCATGTCTACGCTCTCCAGCATCCCTGCTCTCATGTCTCCGCTCTCCAGCATCCCTGCTCTTTACTGTTCGGACCATCACTGACGGAAACAAAATTCGTTTTATCTAATTCTTGACGTAGTTCAGCAGCAATAATCGGAGCAATGCATTTAACAGTTACTGGTTCACCTTTTGTTAATGCAATGGCAAATTTAGTTCCAAAAATTTTTGAAACTAGCCTAAAGGTTGCAATCAGAACTTTTATAAGACATTCCGTTAATAGCAGTGTGATACTCAAAAGTAGCTTCGTTCAATGCTAAGAGTAGAGACTCATCAGAATGAGCAGCTTTGAAGAATTGTTTTACACGAGATGACGACATTGCTGCCTCAAAACAAGATTTGTGTTTTTTGATTTCCAAGTGGTTGTCCATATCAGACCGTCCGCCATTGCTAATTCAAAAAACAGATAATTCTAATTCAACACAGTAATTTTTAGACAAGATCCAAATCAAAGCCTAAATAAGAAACTCTTAGACAAAAAATTGCATGGGCCTACCACTATTTTCAGAGTGATTCAATAAAATGAGAAAATTATATATGTGTTTTGCATGGTGCTTTTGCATAAGGAAATGAGTTGTAGGCAAACCATTTCTAGCCGTTTTTACGTTCGATAGGAAGTTGTTCACTCGCTAGCCGAGAACTTTCAAACACACGGGAATAAACTAAATAATGTAAATGTTATTTGCTTAAATTCCCAAAAAGTATCGTGGGCCGCAAAAACCGCCCTCGTGGGCCACATGCGGCCCGCGTGTTTGAGACGCCTGATCCAACACAACGAAACAAGATCACACATTACTCTTCAGCAAGTTGGTTAAACTGACAAATCACAGCCGCTAATATTCGTGTAGGGCTATGCTGGCTGATTGAATGCAAAACCGGGCCTTATTGGATGACTGATCGGGACGCCGGGACAAGGCCTTTAAACGGGACTGTCCCGGCTAAAACGGGACGTATGGTATGCCTAGTTATTACCGTTGTGTAAGCTATACTATGGTGTTGTGATGGTTTTGATGCCCGCGGTTGCCTGCACTGAGTACTCCGCTTACTGATTACGTGCCGCGTCGAATTGCATTGCTTTGCCTGGTCGTTTGCATTGCACGTCGGTGTCAGATCGTTTTTGGTTTCGTACCAAGCGGTTGTTGTGCTACGCTGCAAATGTTGATGCGTTCTGGTGTTAGTTGAATAGAGCCTGGTGAAAGGTTTCGTTCGTCGCTAGATTCTGTCGTGACAGGTGTTGCTGTAAAGATGCAGATTTTCAGGCCAAGCAATGCGGTCCTATTGGTTTCTTTGTTCTGCGAAAGCAACTGTGTTGGTTGTTTCGGTTTCTTCAACAAGAGTGCTAGTGCATGTGCTGGAAACAAAATATGGTTATATTATACCTTTTTCGTCTGCTCAAAGTGTAGTTTGTAGATATGTCATTCTGCTTTATAGAGCAGAAAACATGGGTTGCGGAAAAAGTGATGCCAGGATAAAGCACAGAAAGAAACAACACACTAAACAATTGTAGAGAAGCTTGGCTTGCACAAAAACATTGTTTTTTGTGAATCAGTTATGAAGATTGTTTTGCTATGCATCAGCAAGTTCAATGCTGAATCAAGTTTTGTTGTTGTGCATGACGACCCTTGTAAGGGCGAGCAATTTACTATCGCAGGTTGTGAATTTGTCAAAGCCGGTCAAATACTGATAAACCAACTACAAGGTAAACAAAGATAGGAACAAGACAAAGAATGTTATGGGTGAAAACGAGCTGATATAGAAAAAAAATTAATGCAGTATCGCTGTTAACCTATATATTTTTGTGTTTTGTTTTAAAGATCCTGAAAAATTTAAGGACCAACCTCTGCTGGTATTGTGGTATTGGATAGGATATCCCTCGCAATTCAAGTTCAAACCAATCAGTTTTACAAATGCAAATAAGCCCTGGGTAAAAGCTTCCACCTTCACACAGTTTCAAACTCCCTTAGTCACCTAAGCTGCCATGGCGACTCGTCTGAGAACACAGCAACCCGATATTATCAGGTTTCTGAGCACAAAGAGACAACTTTCTGCAAGATTTCGAAATTGAAAGGTAACTAAGTTTCTATCCACCAAGTTAGCCATGCCAGAAGAAATACACAGGGGTCTTCGCAAATGAATCTGTAATTTTCGTGCCACGTCTTGGCGTCAATCTCGAAGTTGTTAACATCCAGACGATGAAGTTGTCGAGCAGTTTCCACTTGCGAAAGCTGTGAATTATTTGAAGGTCAGAAGCATAGCCATTTAACAGTTCTGACGCATTTAATTTGCTGAAAACAAAGCAATGTTGCCGCAAATCTTTGTAAGTCATGTCCTTCATCACCCTTGAATAAATTGAACTTAAATTTTTGATAGGTAATAAACGATTGGCATTCCAGAAAAATGGCTCCAACGTTGATTGCAAAGTTTCCTGTAACAGGCAGAGTTCAAATTTAGAAAATTATATTTTTATTTTTATTTAGAAATTCATACATTTTTAATAAACCAAGAGCTGATGATCCCCACTCAGTAGGCGAAATATACGTTCCAATAAGATCACAGTGTCTGATTCTTGGCTGTGAAAGGATTCCTTTCGACAGATAGTGTATATTTTTAATATTTTTTAAAGTTCAGCTGTATTGGGTAAGGTAAACAGATGAAACGCATATGCTCACACACGGCTGAAGGTACGTTTTGCTTAGATTTAGCATCGTCTGGGCAGTGCAAGCCACACGGGCAAAAATGAGACAATTCATTGATCTGTAAAAACGTTTACTATTTGGTTATGGCCGCGTAATAACCATGTCTTAATATATGACACTTTTCATAGCCACACAACTATTTCCTTTACAGTACTTGGAACGCAGATTTAACAGAACAGTTCGAACTGCAGGAACATGCTGCTTCATTCTTCAAACTGTACTTTATATGGGAATGGTGATGTACATGCCAGCGCTTGCTTTGAACAAGGGTGAGCAAAACTCTTTCGCTGCATAAGCTATCGAGTTTAAATACAAGTAAACCCTAAGCTTTTGCGAATCTAAACTTTTAGGTTTTTAATCTCAATTACCACTTTACGTTAAGACAGAGCATTCCTGGGCGCCGAAAAACGAAAGTAAAGTAAGACCACAGAAAGATACGGAGAAAAATGCATAGCACAAACCGAACGGGACTAGCAGAATATCAGAAAAGAATTGAGAAGTTACTGATTATGACGATGATGCAAATTAAGTTGAATGTGAAATTGTGAATCGCTAAAGTGAGTTTCGTATTGTGAATGGACTCTACTCTTGTCTCATGATTGCATTTTTTTGCGCGATTGTTTTCTTTCAGTATTACTTGCGTCTATTAAAAATAATTCAATGTGCATTAGCAGTAGCAGACAACAAGCTGGCGTTGGAAAGCCAATAACAAACCTTTAACTTTTCTCACACAAGATTCAAGAACTTCAAGGAAATCGTTTCATTTTTTAAGTACACCCGGTGGTTTTATGGTGCACACATAGACAAGGTAAACCGAGTTATATTCGGTGCCTGGTGCAAAAGTTCGGATAGGGGAAGGTGCTAGGTACACAACGTAACGCAAGCGTTGTGCATTGAATGCTATAGATAGCACTTTGATATAAGGCTGTTTTCGTTGGAAGACGATAGTAACAACTCAAAGCTCAAGCGGTGTACGTCGATTAGGCGAACAATCTACAATAACAAAACTAGCATCTTCATTGTTTTTTCGTTGAATGAACTATCCTGGATGTTTGGTGCTTGTGTTTCCAGTGACAGCTCTGGATTTGAACATTTCGATAGTTGTGACAGCTCTCGTTTGCATCTTTTATACGACGATTGGCGGCATCAAAGCTGTGGTGTGGAATGACGTTGTGCAGGTTCGGTGTGCAAATGTTTGCTAGTTGATCTGAGCCTGTGACAAGAACTTCTTAAAGACAAACTCTATTTAATTTGTGTATGTCCGGACAAATGTATCAGTGATAAGCTGAGTGCATATTGCGAAAGTTTTATCAAAAGTGTTTTTCTCCATGTTCTGGAGAGGATGCCTTAAATTTCGGCATTTTTTTCGCAGAGGTGCCGAACCGTGCGATTGTACTTGATCGTGCCATGCAAATTGTGCTCTGGTTTTGGTTGCTTACCCATTGCTTATACACCCATTCCGTCAACTATACAGAAATGTCAGTTTTCTGCAGTTTGTTGAACAAAGCTTTTCACAATTTTGGCAGTTTCATACGGAAACGGAAAAGGCTCATATTCATAAACTTTTTAGATTCCAAAACACAAGTTACATTTGTACATTTTTTCAAAGAACAAAAGCTGCCACTCCGAAAGGCACCTGAGCTTAAAATTGGCGCTAGTTTAACTCCGAAGCGACACGCAGGCTCCTTCATAAAATGCATTGTTGTGAAAAGTATGGCCTGTTAGGAAGTCTGGCTGTGTTTTATACAACTAAAAACAAACACAAAAAAATAAAGAATCATCTTGTTCTAAGATCGTTCGATTAATATCCACTTGCATGGAATCCGAAGTAAACATCCCCCTGCTTAGATGTAATTATTGACCAAAACTGACAAGAGTGAACAAAAAGTGGTCTTCATGAAATTCCCAATTACTACACATCGGTATAACTGAAAAAATAATACTAATCGTGCTGATTTCTGTCAGACAACATGGAAGGGCATTTGTCTTCATGACATTGCATTTTTCAAAAAGTCCTCATACTTTCACTAGATCGGCAATCTCGATCCATCCGGTAAAGGTACCACTGCTGAAATAACCGAGTTTCAGCCAAAGATTGTTGGAGTGATACAGAAATATATTTGATCAATTTGGGTGCATTGTAAATTCTAAGTATTTAAAGAAAATCCTGAGCTGCTTTGGCCTGCTTTGGCCTATCAAGCCTTGACTGGAACCTTGTCTCAAAAAGCGTTGATTGCTTCTTGGTACTGTGAACTATTTGCTTTCAGTGCTGCGTGATGGGCATTGGTTTCTTGGCAATAATTGTCAAAGGAAGCTTGGATATGGGAGGTATATCCAAGGTCTTCGAAATTGCAAGTGATGGAGGAAGGATTGATTTTTGGCGGTAAGTTTTCTGGGAGACATTGACAGAAAAAGTCAGTGGCTGTTTTACTTGGTAAGGTATATAAAAAAAAGTTGGCACTGGGCGCATCGCTGCAAGCTTTGATTGGTGGTGGCCGCATTCAGCGAAAACTAAAAGTCGTAACTAACTAGTAACTGCGTGGTTAACCACGAAGAAGGAGCAACAACTAAGAATGGGGGCCAGCCTCCCTGGCACCCTAATGGCCACGACTTTGGTTGCCATTTTACCAGCACCTGGGTGAAAAAGTCGGAGTTTCGAGAATTCGAATATTTAAACAGGTCTTATATTTTCCTTATTTTCACCTACCTTTCTACGGCAGCATTTTCAGCGTGTGTAAAGTATGGGTTTTACTGCATGTTTCAGACTATAAAGCTAGTGCTGATTTTTACATGACCTCTTACGCTGCCGGGTTTCAGTGCTGTGTAATGACCCGTTTCTAACTTTTGTGTGAATCATGCCTTCTTTGACCCGGTAGAAGAAACATGGTTGTTTAAAAGCAACCACAGATGTCATCAAGCTTTACAGTTCAGCATATTTTCGCAGATTTTTGCAGATTTTTAGAAGTTTCACCAGATTTTTCTGCCTTATTCAAATAGGATAGTAGGCCATACTTCATGAAAGAACAAACAGTTGTGAAAGACTCTCAACTTATACGTTTTTCAATTGCCGTCTACAAGTCGAATTTTATTACACTAATTTGCCCATTCTTTTTTTCTGAGGAGTGCCTGTGAGTCACTGTCGTTGCTTGTTAACTTGTAGTATAAGTATGACAGCAGTGGTTGTCACAGGTAAGTCTTTTTGTGTTCAAGATTTTAAATAGGAAAACCTCACATTTTGTACTCGAGCGCTTTGTGTGCATCTTAAAATGTACGATTACTTTTGCTTTTATTATAGTTCAAAGAAGTTTAAAAACGAAAACATTGCCACTTGCCGAAGCTTCAGTTCTTCGATTATTTCTAGATATAGAAATCTGTGCGAAATTGGACGGCAAGCAGTAAATTCAAACTGAAGAGCCGAAGTTCTGTGAAAAGTTTCTATATGTTAGTTGAGAAAGAAAATTTTTCAAAAGTTACCTGAACCTGGCTAATGTTAAACAACAACGCTTTTCACCCAATTGTTGGTAATGCATCGCATGGGTTCACTAGAAAAGCTTTCTTCAGTAAAATCACTAAAATACAAAGGGGTTTCCTGGTAAGTCGATGCTAAACCACTTTGAATTATCATGTTTCTTCTAATTTCGGCAAAAAACACGTCGAGTGTAAATAGTACAAGCATAATAAAAAAATAACGTTTTCAAGTATATTGAAATAAAGCATAGCCCAGTTGAAAAGTAATGAAACGTTTCGTTTTTCAGCTTCGACTTCGATCCACGAGTTCGACATTCTTTTTTGTCAATATGCATTGGGGGTTCGCTTATGTGGTTGTCGGTTTATGGCATCAACCAGTCCATGGTTCAGCGCTATTTAAGTTGCAAAAGTTTAAATCACGCTAAATTGTAAGTTTTCTCACTGCTTTATGATTATGACTGATTTAAATATTTTTGTGGTAGCTGTATACTTTTACTGAACTACTACGTCATCGTGGACTACTGAATAAACCTCTATACATAGCGAAACTAATGTTCTAGCAAGGAAACCAATAAAAAGTTAAAGTTCACTGTCTAAACATAAAAACGTTTCCTTGACGTTGAGTTCGTTCTACAACAGGTTTTGTTCCATGGACGTGTTGAATTTTTTTACAGGTCCCTTTACGTCAATGATCTTGGTGTTGTGACGATTTTGAGTATGGCCATTATTTCTGGCTTGGTGATGTACGCCCGTTACCAGTGGTGTGACCCTCTTTCTATGGGACATGTCACCAAGTCTGACCAAGTATGTGCTTATTACCGTGCCTAAATTGCGTTGCAGTGGGCCACAACGTATTGCACAATAGTAGTTTTCCTCACTACCAAGAGAAGAGCAATATAAGCGCTTGCCTTTTACAAACAAATGTTTTTAATCTGCACAGCTTGCTGAGAACAGTAACATAAATGCATTCTCTGTTATTAGCAAATTTAGAGGATGACTAAGGTCTTCATATAGACTACATCAATGTTACGAATTTTTGGAATACTGTATGTCCATTGTGTTTCAACCCTATCATGTTTTTTCAGGTTAGTTCTCAATCGTACATTTCCTCTAAAGAGCAACCTTTCGCAATTTCAAATTTTCTTGCACATAAGCTGCCACTTTGCCGCTAAATCTCATCCAACACCTACAGCTTAGTTTTATAGATATCGAACGAAGCGTATGTCACACACAAGCAACGCAGCTCCGACTCACCTCGCAAAAATTATATACTAAACTTATATTTGTGCTGCATGTGCATCTCATTCATAGTTTCGGGTCCCTTCACGTGGTGCAGATGCAGCGCAGTCGTTTGAAGGCAGGTACTGGATGAAACTTCTCACTGAATCCCGATAGAATGTTGTCGTGTGTTTCTAAAAGGTTTTTGAGGTCGTGCTGTAGTTGCGCGTAGATTGGATTGTACAAAAGGCTAAGCTGGAGTGTGAAGTTGTGCGCTGATTCGCATGCAGGTGTATAAATTGATTTGTGTTGGAAAATGTTTTTTAGCATTGCCTTGCTGCTTTTCAGCTTGTGCCTTTTTTGGTGATGGATATTCTTAGCGTTGCTCCAGGAATTCCTGGAATTTTCGTTGCGTCTACATACAGTGGAACACTGAGGTAGGCGCTGATATATCGCTTGATTGCAACGCTACAGTTTTTCTCAAGTTTCAAGTACTACAGACAAGCTACAAATTTGCATATAAACTTTCCGATTTTTCAGCACAGTTGCAGCTGGAATAAACTCTTTAGCTTGTTCAACATACGAGGACTTGATCAAACCTTACAATCGCAGTATATCAGGACCAAGAGCTTTGCAAATATCGAAAATTTTAGGTAAGATTTTTCGTTTAAATATTTCCATATTGCACATTCAAAACACTTGGCGGAGGCGTACACTGGCAGCTGCACTTTCTTCAAAAAGTTTTTCTTCTAAATAAAAGTTGGGCACTACAGTCCTAGTGGTGGTGTTCTCTTTTTTACCAACGTGTTCCGGAAAAATAAAGGTAATTTATTTGAAATTCATACACCAGTAAAATTGACAAAAAAAAGTTTCGCTGACTTCGCGAAACGTCATACTGCTGTATAGTCAGCGCTTTCGAAAAATCTTTGCGTGAATTTGAAAGGTTATCAATTTGGACTTTACAAAACAAAGAACGTAACCTAAATCAAGGTACTAGAATTAGATAGTATTTATTGTGACTGTAAAGAGTTTATTTTACTAAAAAGTTATTTATTGGTTGATGTCAATTGCAAGAAAAAATATCAGCGGAAAACACAAGAAATACATTGACTGCTGTGACTTAAGAATGTTTGCATGTGCTATTTATTCCTTAGTCAAGCAAGGAGCAGGCGAGCAGGCACATCCAGCAGCTGCCTTCAATCATGTGCAATTTTTGGGTCTGTGTGAATGTTGCTCTCTGTGTTATTTGTATAATGTGTCATCTATTCTTCTGTGTCTCTTTTATATTAATTGATGTCTAACATTGATTGATTTATTGGTCTTACATCTGGAAACTTCAAAAAGACTACTGCTAAAACCTAAAATATTAGCAGAAAGCTTTTGGTGAAACAATATGTGGAATTGGTAATAATCGTGGAGCTTATGCTTTTCTGAATTTATCATTTCCTCCATTTTAATTGGTAAGCTGATTATCCCTGGTGTCACGCCTAGTGATTTTTAACTAGATCTACTGTAGTGATTTTGGGGCTGATCTAGTGATTTTTCACTGTAATCTAGCGATTTTTTGCAAGGCATATGTTCGAAGCTCGCATGTGTTGTTTCTAACTTTTCAGCCCGTTTTTTCAGAAAAGCAGTTGATTTCGTGAATCGTTGTGTGAAGATTTTCACCTACAGAACAAACAAAATTCTCTAATCTAAATTTCTAATTGTTTTCTCTTCTGTGCTGTTTCTTAATGCAATGTTGGCTACGACGTTATCTATATTTCTTTGCAGGATCAGTGTAGTAGAAATATACTGATTAAATCTTAGGTTAATTGATCTAGCCTACAGTAAAATATTTCGTTAGTGTTGTCCGTTTAAGCTCTTGAAACCTGAAATTTTCCAACATAAGACTTTCCATTGCTTCAGCATGATCAATGTTAACAAACTTGCAAATGGTGTTAAGGTTTTCATTCGATGAAAGACATGAACAAATGATTTTAACTGTTAACTTTTAACGCAGAAATTTTAATTCTAGTGATTTTTTCAGATCTGGTGAATGGTTTTGTCTAGTGATTTTGCAAAAATACCTGCTGCAGCAATGCTGATCATAGCAAAAAGGTCGCATATCATCATGGTTCACTGCACACCGATGACGTCATAATAATTGCCAAAAGTGACTTCTGCCCCCCCCGAATTTTTTCGCTGGTTGTGGCACTGACCAGGATTGATCAGCATAAAGGTCATTGTATTTTTTATTGAGTAACGTCTTCACTCCCACACGCAAGGCGCTTGAATTTAAGCATGCATCGCAGTAACATGGAATACGCCAATACATGAAGGAAGACGAGGATACATACATGGCGGTAGAAGAGACTAAAAAACGCTTGATGGCGCAAATACATTTACTTTGACTTGACGAAACACAAGCTTCTGAGACATACGCATGAATGACGTCATCATGCTTATTATAATGTAGTTCTGCGATGACTTCCAAGTACATCGATTTATAAAATGCATGAGGGAGTGGGAGGCTGCGAAGGACCAAGGGTCATCTAGGCTGCAGACCCCCCTAGGGCGAAACTGCATATTTTGTAAATGGAACAGTGCATAATAGTTAGTAAAAGTCTTTTGCTCTGGGTATAAAATGTAATATGGGTAATGCGGTTATACGGTAAATTGAAGTAAAATGTATTGCAGGCAAAACCAAGCCACCAGAAGAAAATTGTTTGGAGTTATCAAATTAAACATTTACTGTTTTCACACATTCAAAAATATTCGTGTATGCCAGAGAGGAAATGCGTCAAAAGCTGTAGATCGCTGCAGCACCGCAGGTGTCACGAGATTTAAACAGGTTGAGAACCAGTCGCGCAATCACGGTTTGCGGAAAAGAACTTGCTGTCAATGCATGCTGAGAACGGAAATTCGCTATTTTATGTCTAGAGGCCACAGCATCCCACTACTTCCTACACTGGTTTGATGCGACCAATTTTTGTGAACAACCAAACGATGTAATATTTCACGGAGATACTTCATTATTTGACAGTTTCCACTGTAACAACGTTACGTAATTAAATCAAACCACTTGGTTTATGTACACCAATCAATAAGGACATAGAGTATATTTCTATTATCCGAGTTATACATATTTCTTATTTCTTATACTCCTCCGAAAAAAGTGCCAAACGTTTTATTTTTTATTTCTAAAAGAATTCTTGACCAGATTTCTATTGCACTATGTTTTATCATTTCAGCACCTGAGTTCGAACGTGCTTTTGGCAAAGCAAATTGTAGATCGCTGTCAGAGCGGTTGTTACTTGTTAAGCATTCACAATCAGGAAGCAATTGAGCATTGCAATATTTACAGTCCATTAATCTAGGTTTAGGTGGGAAGCTCACTTTGCACTGCTGCGCCAGCAGCCATATATTCAGAACAGAAAAAGCATTACAACATAAAATTAACACACTTACATATGCATTTTGCTTCTGGCAGTTTGTTATGCAAGTATAAATAGTCGCTTGCATTGGTCGTTTTGTTTCAGAATTCACGGAAGGTAATATTTTTGCGGTAGAGTTAGTTGTTAAGTATTTTGCCACAGCCCATCTGTTTATAACTAACATCAATTCCGTATTTGAAGAGATCATCAGGTGAAGTGACGGTGGCCAATTTTTCAGATGTCTTGAGCTTAGCTTTTATATTGCCATTTCGAGTGTAGCAAGAGGTAAACGTATCAGAACAGGATTTTTACATGTACTTCAGTAGCTTGTACCGTAGAGGTGTGAGATCTTCACAGACGAAGATGTGCTGTCTTCCTTCGATATTTTTGAGTTCCCGTTTGTTAGTAAGAAACTCGTTTCTTTTTTTGTACGACACAAATCTTGCAATGATTGGGCGTAGATTCTCATTGTTTCTTCTTTGACCTAGTCGATGTACTCTCTATATTTCATTATCTTCGAGATCGATTTTGAGCTCATCTGCAATTTTGAACAAGACCTTTTCCCCATCATCGTTGTCTTTATTTTCTTCTACTCTATAAACAAGAATATTTTCTATTATGTATTGTTCTTGTCTGTCAAGTTGGAAGACAAGCAGATTTGTTTTCTGAACCATCTCATCGCGTAGTTGTTCGTTTTTTTGTTCAAGCTGATTCAACTTTTCATATTCAACCATATTTTTTGTATTCCGTTTAGCTTGTTCTCAAGATTTTGTGTGATATTAGTTTGCTTGTCCAGTTTTTCATTCTGAATGAGCATTATTTTTTTCAATTGTTTGATACCTTGCCAGAGTTGATTGAACTTTTTTTCTTTTGAACTTGATTTTCCCCATGTAGCCTCTTTCATCATGCTTGGTTTCTTTATACCCAATACCAACAGATCAGTATTCAGCAGCAAGTTGCATATTGTTTGATACAGTATTAAGTTAGGTTATTACACTATATCCCCTACCTTATTCAAATAGAATATGAAACACGGTAGTTTGTTGCATGCTCTTATTAAAGAAGCCACTTAGTTCTAATGTGCAAGAAAATCTTTATTCAAACATTTGAACTCTGTGTGCAAATTCCAGTTAAAAAAGTGGAACACGTTACAAACTTTCAGATGTTGCTCACGCTTTTTAATCTTGATAAGCGCGGTGAAGTAAAAGTCGGTTTGCACCTTTAAGGAAATCCAATGCAAGTAACTAGTGTCCACAAAGGCGACGAAGTCTAATCAATCAGCAAATTTTCAATAGGAAATCGATTTCACGTAACACTACACATCCTCACTCGTCACATCTTGTTCAAATAGAATCATCAAATAGCAACCTGAAACCTTTTCAAAATAATACATTTTAATTGAAACTTCTGTCGTGTCGCGTGACGGCGAACTGCGCAAATGCAGGTAATTCCGTAGCATGTCAGCAATTTGCTGCTGGATTGTTTGCAATGCGTTCTCGAAAAGTTTCAGCTTCACGTAGTTTTTTGCTTTTTGCTGTTTCGAAAAAACTTGAAGTTCGAAAGCATCACACCAGATTACAAATCCCGCGTCCGCATCGTGTCAAGCTTTGTAAAATCTTGAAGAGGGCATTTGGGTTTTGCCAGTTTTAGACCATGTTTCCTGCAGCCCTTAAACATTTTCGAAATAAAATTCCAAGTAATTTCAAAAAGCAAACGTCAAGATTTGTCCTTTGCAGTGGTGTTGTACGGGCTTCTTGGATTGGGCGTGGCTTACTTGGCTTCATTAATGGATAGAATTCTCACGGTGGCGCTAAAGATGTTTGGAATAGTTGGAGGTCCGGTACTTGGAATGTTTTTCCTGGGTTTATTTACACCTGTTGGAAATTCTTTGGTAAGTTTCACAGTTTCATTTTAAATTGTTTTTTTCGTTCAACTTTCTTTTTTTAAATCAGAAGACCAATGATAGCGATGGTTCTATGAAACTCTCAACGCAGAGGTACGAGTAAACGAAAAAAAGTATATTGCAAAGAAACTGCTTGTGTACCAACGTTTAGAACTTCGCGTCAAACGTTTCTTAAGTGCAGCTACACATTGAACGCAATTTTTTTGCGAAGAGCGGTTTTCGGGCCACTGCTTTCACTTGCTGCTTGATACAACTGTAGTTTACATACAAACGATCTAAAAACTGAATAGGGATAGGAAAACTGTAGTCCATTCAATCAAATCATTCTCTCACGGTATGAGCGTGAAATTTGGTTTGTGGACGTTTCATGAACTTTCAAAACGGCAGAAAAATTTGGACTTTATTGACTTTTGGATGCCCTACTCATGACATTTTATCATCAAGCTGTGGAAGATCCATTTAGTAGTAAATTACGGTGGTTGCTTGTTTATGTTCCGTTTGGGTGAAATCATGTTGAAAGGTTTCCTTATAGTAGCATTGTGCATCCTAATTTCAGGGGCAGAGCTCATAAGCTACTAGTTGCGACTTCGTTATTTGGATATTTTATTGTAATTTTTCTAAAAATATTTCTGATAGATTTGTGACTTTTGCATGATACGAGGTTTCATGCTATGCTAATTTTTTCCACAATCGTGCGAAAAAGAAAGGCATGTGCATTTTGATAAATCGATTGGAACTTGTGTCTAACAACTAAACATGTTTATGAAAAATCGGGGATGGAAATTGCCCAGTTTCCCCCTCTGATTGGGGACTACGCCTCACTCTAAAGTCATTATTAGCTTCTTTGAAAACAGTAAGGCAAACCGTGTATAACGTGTAGGACCGTGTATGACATGCTACTTTTTTAACATGTTTTAACCAATGTGTTTGTTCTGAGTGTGCATGTTTATCTAGCTTTGGTGTAAGCAGCTGTAATGGAGACTCTAGACCTGGTCTCAGTCTCGAGACGAGTTTTGGCGAATCTCAGTCAGATCTCGAAGATTAGGCAGGTGTCGTCTTGTTATATGGTCTCTAACGGTGTTGGTTTCGGTCTCGAGGCCTTGTTTCGATATTGCAGTGTTCAATTTAAACGTAATATTTTGCAGATATACCACACAAAAATGTGACTAGGAATAGCGAATGTTTAAACGTACAGTTACCAGTAGAGTCCTGACGGTAAAAAAACGTGATAATCACTCCAAGTATTTTCTGAAGCACTGAAAATGGAGCATTAGATGCAAGCAGAAAAATTTCTGGTCTCGAAGATTCAAGTCTTGATACCGTTTCGCCTACTTCGACAAAGTACAATCTCGAGGTCTGAAGCAAGTCTCAGAGGTTCAGCTGTTGAGCACACCATTGGCAATCAAGCTTGTCCTCGAAATCGATGACCAACCCACATGCATTGTTTTAGAATTATTGCAGTCTTAGTACTGATCTCCTTCCACTAAAATTTTATGCGATTGTTTTTGAACAACGTTGTTTTTCATGGAGTTTCTTGGTTATTTGCGCTGATTAAAAAAAACTTTTGAAGTAGTAAATTAAACCATGTCTGCCCAGTGGCCCTAATAGCTCCTCGAAATCGGAAGCATATCGGTTGTAACTGAGTTGTTATGTGACACCATTTTACCCGTAAACATTGCTTGGAGACAGTAGTATAGGATGCGGGGTGCAAGCGTATCCCCAAAAGTTTTGATATGTAGAAAATCTGGACAAAATCCCTGAAAATCCGAGCACACCATGAAAATCAGGGCAAAATATATGAAAATGTTCGCAAAATACCTAAAAATTTGGGCAAACTACCTGAAAATACGGTCAAAAATGGGGCCCAACGTTGTTTGATTTTGAAAAATTGGCGCTCAACGTGTGCAGAATCACATGAAGACCTTTTTTGGGAGGTCATCTCAAAAGATGGTGTTTATGATCTGTGTGGGAGGAAATATTCTCACAAAGGGTTTCCCGATAACTTTTCGGGCAAGTTTGAAGAATATCGGGCAAAAATCTTTCGCACCCCGAAAACTTTGCCTGCTCCTACACATATGCTTGGAGATCTCAGGACTGAGGATGCGTATAGTGTCATATGAAATCGATTTCCCATAAACAATTTGCCGATTGATTCACTTGTTTGCCAATTTTGTGGAGACCAGTTAATTGAATACAGATATGTGCAAGTTTGAATCATTGCAAAAAGAAGAAAGCAGATCTCAATCAGTTAATTCTTCGAAAGCTTGCAGCAAACCAGAGATTTTAATTGATTTCATTAACAATATCCTTTTTTTGCAAAATTGCAAAAATGTGAAGCGTTTCTTCCAGGTAGCTACAGTTCCTGCTGATAGCACTTCTCTTTCAATTCGGTTTGTGGTATATCAAAGCGGCGAATCAAATTTCTCTTGACGAAATCAAATCAGTAGTCTTGTATTTTCAACTGTGTGATGCTACTGGCATTGTGAAACAGTACTACTAAACTGCACGCTTTACAATGGAGTTCTTTTCTTGCGTAAGAAAAAATCTGTAGAGGATGGTAAAAAGTGAGAACCTCAATTGCACCTTTGCGCATGGTTTATCTTAATTACAGTGGCTCAGATTTTCTTTCCATGAACTTTTGTCTAACTAAATGCATGTTACTTGTTTGTTTTCCTGTGAACCAAATTTTTGTCATGTAAATTTTTTCCAACAGTTTTCTTTTTCATTTGTTAATTGTAAGTTGGCCACGAAGTGCTGCTCATACAATGCATTGCGGACTTTCAATTGTTGCAGTATCGAGATATCAATTACTCCCCGCTGTTCAATAAATAACAACGCTTGGTGATTGATAAAAGGATATGTGAACTAAGAATTTTTATGTGAACGATGCCATCAGACTATTGTAGAAGACTTAGCATTTGTTTATGCCTATAAAAAATTAATAAAAGTGTATTTTGACCAATCACGTTGTCAAATTTCACGTCGTTTATAGCTATATAAACGTTGTTCAGGGCTATGTTCGCTTCACAGGGTGCCCTATCTGGCTTGTTCGTTGGTCTCGTGATGGGATTCTGGCTTGGAATAGGATCGTTTCTATACCCTCCAGCAGATGAATTCGTTCGCCTACTTCCTGTGAACACGGAAGGATGCAATAATGTAATATCAAACTTTATTTTATATGAACATTTGTGGACATCAATTTTATCCTAATTTTCAACATGTGTTACTTATACAGGCAAAGTCGGTTGCGGTCATTGTTTTTCAGATACACTTGAGTTTTTCCAACAACTTCGTCCCAAACTCATTATTCACACGTTTTTATTCTGGTTGTCAGTTCATCTGTTGCACCCAGGGGCGCACGCAGGGGCAGGGCCTGAGGGGGATAAGAGCCCCCCTTAACGGAAATCGCCTAAACACAATTGTTGTTGACATTTGTTAAAACACAAAACAATTCCGCACATGTGTACATAGCTATATAACGATTTCGATAATAACTAGTGGTGTATTGATATGTCACCTTGTTGCGTTACGAGTGTTACACTTCAATTGCAATAAGCAAATCGTGCTAAGACTGTAGGTAACCCTCGCTGAATGTCGCTTTTCGATAAAGTTGTTGCGATTCATGAGTCATAATGGCACTGAGAGAAACCGCTTCATACATGATATGACGTAGAAACTCTGCACGTTTTGCGCAATGCGTTACGATTGGAGTTGTTCCTCCTGTAGTTCGAATTTCGGGTACCGTGATAGTCAGAAGTGTGCGAGGAAAAATGGATAAGTTTGTAGTTGTACAACGCAAGCGGAAAAGGAGTTCGTCAGGAGAAAGACTTTTGCAAAAGAGATGGAAATGACACCAGCTCGTGCTCAGAGTCTGCCAGTCAAGTATTCAGCAGTGAAAATGATATTGGTAACTTCGTTGGAGTTCCCCTGACTGATGCTGATCGACGAAAAGTATTGTTTAATTACTGGCCCCCTCCAAGTTTCTCGTTTCCATAATGTAACAGTTGGTGCTCAAAATCGAAGTTTCCAGAAGCAATGGTTAAACGAATTTACACGGTTAGCGTACAGTAATATTTACAATGGAGCTTTTTGCAAATGGTGCGTTGTGTTTGCTCCTCAGACTGTCAGCCGTAGCGCAAAACCTCCTGGCTCATTAGTTTCGGGACCACACTGCAATCATAAAAAGGCAAAGGATCATTACAATAATCACCAAAACTGTCACTATCATAAATTATGTGCAGCCATGTTCGATAACTTTGTGTAGACAGAATGCCGACAAATCCAGAGATGTACGAAATGCTTTAAACGGAAGTCGACAGAAGGCTGTCGAAGAAAATCGAAATCGTCTTTCCCATATCATCAGAACTATTGAATTTTGCGGTCGCCAAGAAATTCCATTGAGGGGCCACAGAGACGCTGGTGCATTGTCACTGAACGAAACTGATTGCAATGACGGAGTTTTTAAAGCTGCCTTAAGACTACGAGTGGAAGCTGCTGACAAGCGAACATCTGACCTCTTAAAGGCTCCCCGCAACGCTTCATATTTAAGCTGGAGAGTGCAAAATCAAATTACATCTTTGATGGGTGATGCCATACAAAAGCAAATACTTTCCGATATTTCCCAATGCAAATACTTTTCCGATGCTAGCAGATGAAACGATTGATGTAAGTCAAACAGAGCAACTTAGTTTATCCGTTCGGTTTATCAAAGATACTAAAGTGCACGAATAATTTTTGTGCTTTGTTCCAGTTTCTTCAACAGCAGGCTAAGATCTTGCATCTACGATTCTCACCCAACTACCTCAACTTGGGCTTAATCTGGATCGTATGCGTGGCCAAGGTTATGATGGCGCAAGTAATATGAGCGGAAAATATCGTGGTGTCCAGGCTAGAGTAAAAGAATTGTACCCTTTGGCCATGTACACTCATTGCTGCAACCATGTTCTTAACTTGGTCATTAGTACTTCATCGCAGGTGCCAGTTATTAGAAATGCGATGGCAACTATATCGGACATATGCGTTTTTCTGTCAGGTTCTGCACAGCGCGTATCGATATTTCAAGACAATGTAACATGTTGAAAGAGAAGTTTCAGGCTCGACTTAGCGACAGAAGCTGAAACCAATTTGCGCCACTCGCTGGGTAGAAAGACATGACTCGATCATCATTTTCGTGACACTGTTGCCAGAAGTTGTTTCTTCTACACTTGAGGAATTGCACCAGGAAAACAAGCAAGTGGAGGTTGCGACCAAAGTAACAAATTTGCTCAATTTTGTACAGAAATGCACGTTTTTAATCGCGGCTACAGTTATGCAACACACTTCTGCTATAATCCTGCCTGTTTCAAAACGACTGCAAAAGAAAGAATTGGATATATTTGCAGTGATTGAGCTCACTGATAGTGTGCTGGATATTCTCCGACAAAACAGAAGCAATTGCGAAAACATTTTTCATAAAATATTTGACCAAGCTAAAATGAATGTGAAAAATATGATGCTCCACTATTGATTCCCAGAAGATGCTAAAGTCAAACTTTCAGAGATAATTATCCTACTGATGACCCTGAGCATTTTTTTCGGGAAGCCATATTTGTACCTTATTTAGATCATTTAATAATGGAAATGGAGGATAGATTCTTTGATCAGAAGCAGAAGTGCCGAAGCCCTTGGGGCTTGATACTAAGTATTGCGATGCTTCGCCAAACACTGCTCAAAATTTAGGAAGGTTACTGTAAATATATCAGGAAGATATTGGTCCCAGAGCAGCGGTTGTTGCTGAAGTGCAGCGTTGGGTAAATAAGTGGAAGAAGGAAGATGTTAGCACTGTTCCTTCGAGTACCATCGAGGCACTCTGTGCTTGCCATGCTGACATTTATTCGAATATCTACATATTGCTCACCATTTTAGGCACTCTTCCTGTATCAACTGCTACAAGCGAGCGCAGTTTCAGCACCACGAACCGTCTAAAACCTGTCTAAGATCGTCGATTGGAAATGAGCAAATGACAGGACTTGCACTGCTTTCCATGCACAAAGACCGCCAAGTCCACCGAGAAAAGATTATGAACGACTTTGCTGCCAGCAGTAATCTCATATATGATTTCGTGATTTAGCATATAAAAAATTTGTGGGATTAAAGGGATGAAAGGGATTAATTTACTAAAGCGAAAGATTTGAAATGAATATTGTACGATAAGCAACTACTTTGCCCATGGCCCTATAAGTAGGACCAACACTTAAGAAACAACGATACACATTAACTGTCCGCCGGTGTATTCGTGCTATCGCTACGATTCCGTTTGCCGTGACGGCTTGTTTGTAAGAGAGAGTGAGAGATGTCACGCGCTTAGTTGGCCAAATAAGCATGCATGGGTTGCTCCAAGAGCCTCCTGAAGAGCATCGGTCCCTGTCCAAGTATGTACTTTCCACGACGGGTGTAGCAAGGAATCGATCAGCAAATTTTTACTAGGCAATCGATTTCACGTAAAATTACGCATCCTCAGTCCTGAACATTGCAAGCAAAGCTTACGGGTGAAAAGTTGAAAGGCTGTATGGTCAGCGCATCGCAGTGATTGGAACAAACAATATTGTAAAACTAACAGTGACAAGGACCAGATGGCCTTGTCGCGGCACTATTCAGAGAACCACGGCACTATAAACAAGTCACCTCTGCACGAAGCATACACCGTTTCTTTTGTCGAACAACGAAGTTGTCACTCTCTGGATATGTGTGAAAATAAATGGTATCACCTACTTGACGCGCAAATCAACATTCAGAGCATGATCCTCCCCCATGTGAAATAATTATTACGATGCTTTGTGTTGTTTGACTCAATCCGATGTTGTCTTCCGTTTTGTGCACTAGCTTTTCTCTCAACACAGCTTGCTTACTCCCACCGCAGCGTTTAAAGCTAACTCGTGGCAAGTTTTTAAATGCGTACCCCAGAGACTTACTACCCGCACATGGCTTACTATTTTTCTCTACCGTTGTTAGTCATTTCACCAAGAGTTAGTTTTTAGTTAGAGAAATTTTTCAGCCGTTAGCATCAACTAGTTAGATGTTTCAGTCTTTTATTTGAGTAAACGTATTTTTTGAGTAAACACTTATTTCATGAGTCAGTTTTTTTGTCGAATTAGTATTCTTGACGTCAGTCAGTTTGTTAAGATGTTATGATTTTGAGCTTGTGCTACGAAATTTTGATTGTAGTCTTGAGTTTTTTTTTCTCTGCTGTTACTTCAGCCTTTCAACTTTTTCACCCGTAAGCTTTGCTTGCAATTTTCAGGACTGAGGATGCGTAATTTTACGTGAAATCGATTTCCTATTAAAAATTTGCCGATCGATTCCTTGCTTACACCTACTTGAATAGAGATATGTGCAAGTTTGAATCATCGCAAAAAGACGAAAGCAGATGGCAGTCGACTGATTCCTCGAAAGCATACAGAAACACTAGAGCTTTTAAGTGTCCCTGTCCATTCTCTCATTCAAAATTTCTCCGGCGGCATCTGTTTGTACCTTGCGCAATTATCTGTAAAGTTAGTGGTATGTCGGCTAAGCTTTGTTTGCTACCACTGCCTCGAATATGTTAGATGATACACTAGCAATTCGCAAACGTTTGTGCTGCCTTTTACGAGTATGTGTGGAAACTGTTGTTTCAATTCTGTTTTGGTGATTTAACAAAGCTATTTTTGCTTTTGGTATCGACCAACAACCATGTAGCGTGGCTGTGAGATAATTTTACGATCTGTAGTGGTACTGCAGTGCATTTTGCTTGTCTGTGACGTTGAGAAAAGTGCTGTTGATAATATTTCGTGAGTAATAATAGCCGACTGAGACACCAGAATTTGCTGGAAGTGGTATGAAGTAATGCTACTATATAACATAAGAGTGCTTTTAAAAACAATATCTCGGGATACTGAGCATGTTACAAACTTCCACAAACAATGTCAAAATTTTGCAGAGAAGTGCCACACTACATCGCATCATACTGTAACAGATCAACAAAATCGCGGTAACGGGGGAAAACGGGCAAAGAAAAACAGACGTCGCGGCTGGACCTGGTCAAGAAAAGTGTTTGTGTTAAAACTGAAATAGCATATATTACATAAATGTTATAGTAAATAAGGTAGCCTGTACTTTAGTGAGAGCAAATATTTTTCTCAATTTCTGCCCCCCCCCCTAAAAAATTCCTGCGTGCGACCCTGGCTGCAGCTTTTGCACATATCTATGTAGTAAATATAATCACGCCACCTTGTCCTTTCCTTTGGTCGACGTCTGGGTCGCTTTCCTGTCGGTGTAGCCAGTAGCACTTGCCTCGCCAATCGTTTCCAGAGCATTCTGGTCATGTGGCCGAACGCATCGTTTTCAAGCCTCCCAATGTGAAAGCACTTCGCGCTGTTCCCGTTTGCCTCCCCAGAACCGTAGCGGGCGTAACTTGTGCGTAGCTGATGGGGGAGACTGTCGCGAATTTTTTGAACTGCCTCCTCCGTCTTAAGGGCCGAACGTGGTCGTTGGTCACGCGTGCGACAAATGATGCGCGACGGATTTGATTGAATTTGCCCAGTTCATGATTTCATGAAAGTAACTGCCGAAATTGCACTGTTGGGCAAACCCGTCGCGCCATTTATATAGCAGATGTTTGTTGAATCAGGGAGTGCAATGGAAGACTTTGCTGTGGGTACATTTGTGTAGGAGACTAGAGGCTTTGCATCGATTCTACTGCTACTGCAAGCGCAGTCATGAGGCAATCACTACACCTGAAATGGAGAGGCTGTTTTGTACTGTTACTTTTCTTAACCACACAAGATGGACGATGTTTTTGGCTCCATTTTTCCACAAACCTCCCAAGTTTGTTGACTATCAAAACAAACCTTATGCATTGTTCGCTCATAACAGTATAAACAAACGCAAAATATTGTGTTCAACCATACCCACACCACACACAAATTTTTAAGGCAGTGGTGCTCAAACCGTGGTCCGCGAGCCACATGTGGCCGGCAAGGCCCTCTGGAGTGGCCCGCGAAGCAATAACACATTAATCATTTAAGAATTTTTTAGAGAATTTTTACTGAGATTATTAATTCTTGTGGCCCACGAAGGGTTTCTGAAAGACAAATGTGTCCCACGAGCCAAAAAGTTAGAGCACCACTGTTTTAAGGGAACAAAATTATTTGACCCAACAAAATGTACATTAGCGATCACAGAACTGCTTCCCACTCAGGGCACCCACTTCTGGGGAATTTGTCCCTAGATTGGAATTTCAGCAACCTTTGGGGAAAAACCTGGGGTTTTGAGGAGTGTAGAGATTTGTTACGAAAATTGCATTTTTGCGGAAAAAATTGGGACAAGTTATGGTCACACGTTGCCACCTGATGTGAAAATCAGGTGGTGATTTTGCTATCAATTCCAGGAAAAGGAAGTAGTGTACAATTACATCAAAGTTGTATATTTTTTCCTTACCAACCAAAATAGCGTTATTTGTACATTATTATCATCAGCAAAACGTGTGACCCAGTAAAAAGTGTGACCCAAACGTAGACCCTAATCATGCTTGAGTGAAAAGTAGAGCTTAATGGTACTTCAGCTTTGGGAATTTATATCATACTGTGGTATGAAATGTAGTTATTGGTATGTATTGACTTTACATAACCAAAACGTCATTTATTATATGATCATTGCTTCAGACAAATTCATAAGCAAAGTTCATCCATCTCCTAATTTACAGGCAATGGTTCTCGAGATGTGCTTTGGCTACACTTGTATGATTGTTTTGCTCTATTTTTCAAGAGATCCTAACTTATTATACAGTTAATGTATAATGTAACACACTATGCTGCTTGCTAAAAGGCCATTAAAAGTTCTGTGAGGTAGATGAAAGCAAGGGCGTCGGAAGGATTTTTTCCAGGGGGGCCCTAGGGGATTTTTCCAAAATTTTTTTAGGGGGTGGCCAAAAATGGTGAAATATGTTTTTTTCCACTCGAAACTAAGAAAACAACCATTTTTTGCGGAAGTTTTCCAAATCCATTGGGGTCAAGGTCTTCCCCTGCCTCTCCTTCCGACGTCCGAAAGTAATACGCTGCTTTGTGCAAACCTGGGGAATTTCCGTGAAAGTTTGGGAATTTTAAGCTCAAGTTTTGAGAATTTCTAGCCAGCATTTGTGGAAACCAGGGCTGTGGAGTCGGAAGTCCCGCCATCCGACTCCGGGCAATTTCGATTATCCGACTCCGACCTTCAGCTGTATTAGTTATTTAAAGTCATAATTCTTTTCAGATGAATTCATAAACCCTAGTTGCACTTTCCAAGAATACGGAAACTTGTTTTAAATCGATGTAAATGCATGTTCATCTCTCACTTTTGCAAAATATGATCAAGCAGGAGTTAGTCTTTTAATTTTACAGAAAAAAAACTCATCAAAAAACGCCACAATTTAAATTATTAGAGAAGGCTGGTAAATAATCGGTTAAAGCAGATACCTTGTAAAACAATATCAGTAAACAAGTAAAATTGAAAAATGTATGCATTCTACCGGTGTGCATGTGCACATATTGCGCAACGCGGTTGATAAACGCGCTCGGGCATACTCTCTCAAATGACTTTATTGACACAACTTTTTAGGGTCGAACACTGTCAAGCTTCAGCTCTGTTAAACATACATGGGTCACTATATTTTTCCTTAGATGGCCAAATGAACATGTTGCAAGTAAGCTCTTATACAGGTCAAAATCCACAAACTACCAACCAAGAAAGAAAGTAAAACAAATTAGTTTAAGTTTTAGCTTGACCACTTGGGAGCATTCACTTTTCTCTTCGTTATCTAAACACGTCGTACTACCCTGCTTTCACTTAGGTACAACAAACTTGCAAGGTTTAAGAATTACTCAACATGGATTTTTAACACAAAAAAGTTGCGATAGAACGGCAAAATTCGACATGAATTAGCCTACTGCTACGAAAATCACTACAGTTCAACTTCCAAGTGAATGCGATTGGAATTGCATTCGATTGGATTTGTACGACAAAAGAACCGAAATTCATTTGCGCGTTGTAAGGAATATTCGTTTGTTTTAAAAAACTTATTTGTCTGTTTAACGTTTTGAAGAAGTTTGCTACTGTACGTAGAAGACCAAGCGAAGCTGCTGTGTTGTCAACTAATTGGATCAAAGCATTGCAAACCAGTAGGAGGGGAAGTATCACCAGAAGCCATAGGTAGGGATTATCGTTCGCGGTCAGACAGTCATCGTGCTGCGCCAATGCCGCGCAATAAAGTGCACGTCTACCTGACAACGTAACGAAATCCGACTGTCTATTTTACTGGGGATTAAGGTCGCAGGTCGTTTTTGTTTTGAGTTGCTGTTTACTTATTTAAATCGAATGGGACTGTGGAGTGCGGAGTGTTGACAACTCAATCAACACCAGCACGTGTTTGCGGGGCAAAGTCTTTGTGCAAACACAATTCAAATCATGTGTCGGCAGTGGCGATTCCAGCACTCGGGATAAACCCGAGTCTTCGACCACGCTTTATATTGTAGAACTCGAGCTTGCTTTCCTCGGGCTCATCCATTGGACCCCGAGCTGCCCTTGCAATTAAGTATTTTTTCAAATTTGATTCATATCAGATTGAATGTTTTTTTGAAGCAATGGGTTTGCATAGAATATTGGATTTGAATTCCAATCCAATGGACAGTACCCATTCGAGAATAATTTAAAACGAACGATAAACTGTCCGGTAACTCGAGCTAATATGAATGAGCCTAAGACGCAGAGGATCAACTGGCGTTATCATTGATCTGTGACGTGCGCTACGTAACAATGGACGAGTTCCCATGAGAACTTCTCATTCATTGTTGTGTAACCAACTTCACAGAGCAACGATAGTGCCAGCCAGAATGAGCAAATGGAAATTTCAGTGATACAAGCCCCGAATGGTTGCATTCACTCGGTGTAGGTTGCCTGATGAGCCCAAGGGACGCTGCTGATCTGGAATGGCCCCTGAGTGTAGGTATGCAAGTTAGTGCGCTGCAGCCTTTCTGAATAGCCATGATCATCTCTTGTGGAAACGTTAAGCTGCTTAAATTGCCAAGTGTGACGCTTACGCACATTTGTGGCACAAGCAGTCGCAAGTGATGAGAAAAAGGTCTGCCCGGAGTCGGAATCGTTAAAATTTTCTGCGACTCCGACTCCTCAGGTTGAAAATCCTTCCGACTCCTCGACTCCGACTCCACAGCCCTGGTGGAAACCCTGTTC
>Ga0210059_1003522_pt1 | contig 25084 bp, 16 predicted proteins | sample Ectturendosymbi2_FD_188042 | JGI IMG/M metagenome (GOLD analysis project Ga0210059, IMG submission 188042) | Ecteinascidia turbinata endosymbiont from Florida, USA - Sample 2 (SPAdes) (version 2) | ecosystem: Host-associated > Tunicates > Ascidians > Unclassified | place: Key West, Florida... | reverse complement strand
CATCTTGGGAAAGCCATAAATTGACTAAAAATCGACAGAAATAGTTGAAACTCTGGTGAATGGTCTTCCATAAACTGAATAATGTGTGGTTGTAATTTGAAATAAATAGCTTTTTAATCAAAGTCACATTTGAAATTTTCATGGGTACACATCTTTTTGGGTCACCCTGTACAAGTGTTTGAGTTATATTGCTAACTTATATTTTCAATTACATACGGAAGTTTTTAAATACCTGCACAACAATGTAAAAAATGATTCAGTGAACAATTTTCTACAAATATGTGCTTACGCATTAAGTTCAGTATGTTGATGCTGACAGACAATCTCAAAAAAACTCAGTCTCAGATATTATTATCTACGATAAAAGAAAGCGTGTATTCCGCCACTCACTTGCATCGGCCTCAACCACTGCAATTTCTCAGCACAGTTTCTTTGACTAGAAGGGTACATTAAGGAGTTCATTGTGGGGGGAAACTGGTCATCCACAAATCCTTCGTTATTCTGCAAATAAAAATACACCAACGTCCAGCTACTCTTAATCAGGATGGGATCATGGGCAAATCCAGATATGCACATTATTGTGAAAGTAGTATGTAGCCGCGTGTTTCAACTGACGAATGCACACAAATTGCTTGCAGTGAACATTTTAATATTGATGTATTTTTGTCGCTCGAGTGTATGGTGCCTGATTCCATAAATAGCTGTAGTTAACAATGCACCGACGTCGATCATCGCCATGGACGGTTTTTCATTTGTTTAATTTAACTTTGATGTCGGTCCGAGTCGATGTATGACCGGTGAGTTGATGAACCTGATTGAAATAAACTTCTGTTCTGAAATATTTATTTACACAACTGGCTGCACCTCATTGGATAAAAATAAAAACAATTCCAGTTCTTTGTGGCAGTTGGATTCGCTCGAAGTCGAGTGCACGACGTACGTGCATTACAAACTGGCCTGTAGCCATGGCACTGAATGCTTACAATATTAATTGTCGGTAGCAGCAAAAGAAGTACTAACTACTCTTTCAAAACTACTTCGTTTGCGGCTCTTCTGTTCGCAACACTACAAGAACCAATTGAAACAAAATTACTGTTTTGCACATTACAGTGGTCTTTAAACGCTATATTTTCAAAAAATTGTGTTTGTGCACAAAACATGTAAAAGGAAAAGATGCCAATTTGGGAAGAAAAGTGCCAATTGGCATTATGAAAATCTTTTTTGTTACCGCAGAGATTTTGTGAAGTAGTCTAGGATGCAACTGGCAGCTGACACAATAAAACTTATTTTGCATAAAACTATAACAATTTGGAGAATGACTACACGACACAATTGAAACTCCTCAAAAAACGGTTAAACCACACTTTAAACGCTAACACAAAATAACACTGAATTTGAATGTATTAAATATCATGGCTGTTACGAATAGTTCAGTGGAAAATAACAGATGACATTATTATATACTGATCCCACAAAATATGAAGTGCCTCTTGCAAATTAAAAAGGCTAAGCGACTACTGTATGAATAAATGCTGCAAAAACATACTGTAAAAAGAAGCTTAGCGCCCTGTATTCACAGTCCAGGTTGTTGCCCATGAACCAGCTTTAATATAAATTTTTGGAGAGACTGACTGCAGTAGCTTAACGAAACAAGGCAGTGACATTCAGGAAGTCAGTAATACGAAGAAGCAGAAAATCCCCAAACTGTTCTTGTATTGAGCGTTACAATGTTTTCCAGCTTGAAATTGTCAGTTAATCTTAATATTCTGCAAAAAACTTGTAGCATTTCCTCAAATAACCTGTCACTACAAATCCAACTGCCTGACTAAATGTTTTGTTGGCAGTAAGTCTCAGGAGACAAAAATGACTTGGTTTACATTTCAAAATTTGGTTTCATCAGAATCTGACATCTAAATATCAAAATCTAGAGCAGTGGTTCTTAACCTGTGGGGAATGGTGGAGTTGCCAAGTGGGGCATGACCGGTCCAACAGTAGAACCACTGCTTCAAAATTTAACACATCACATCCAAATGTTGACTTACTTTACAAATCACAACCATTTACAGACTGTTTTAATAACAAAAACAACCAATATATGAGGTACTGTAAGTCATTTATGTACTAAACACTTCATGGGTTAAAATCGATTTTGTCAAAGACCGATGCTGTGGTGGGAAATGGAGAGTTGGCCCACCAAAAAGTGGGGAATTGGAGAAAAAAGGTTAAGAACCCCTGATCTAGAGGTACAGTAACTTACTTTCTATTGAAGAACAACGTGTGAAATTTTAAAATGATCACATGATATATGCTTACATGAAACAGAATGTGAAACATCACCATAGAAAAAACATAAAAAGATCAGCTTTTAATTTTGTTAAAATTTCAGCAGAGACTACAAAAAGTCTCTAGTCATGCCAGATTACAGAAACAATGCTTCATTCATTGATTTGCATTTTGAAACAACAATCTACATAAGAAATCAACCGGAAAAGGAATCAAATCACTTTAGGGTAACCACCCACGCATTACAACTTCACTGATTTTAATAAATCTATTACTGGTATAACACATGTCTATCAGTGTGGGTGGTATATATAATATATATATATAGCCAATAGTTTTAGCATCAGTAACAGTTACAGAAAAAAATAGTTTTACCTACAAGCAACTTATAGACAACTGCACTCTGGATAAAAGGCAACCCATTAACTTATTTTCTAATTTTTCAATATTAATTGGGCTAGAAAGTTTTTTGGCTTTATAAAATTAAACTTCTCTATATTGTTCGTAGAGCTACCATTTGAACAAGGCCTCCTAAACATTAACTCCATTTTAAAAGCATTTTTGCAAAAGTGACATTTTTCACAAATATCATTGTTCACAGACTTGCCTGGTCGAACTCTGTCACAAGCAAAAGGTACATTTGCCTAGTTGGCAATAGAGAAACACACCATCAATCCAGGCATAACCTTCAGCCTCACTAAACTTCCTTAATGACCACATACTCCTAATTTCACACAGAGAATTCTACAAATGAGCCCAAGGTGCATCTGACCAGCTAGAAAAATTAGTTGCACAGTATGCACACCTCATGGACTTACAGATTTAATCACATAACTGACAATTGCTGTTAAACTTTGCTTCAAACATCAAAACAGAACAAAACAGTGAACGCCAAGACCCACACAAAAAAACAGTTAAGACTCACAAACTTGCAGTAATGCCTTATGTTGTCCACCACCTCCATTGTCTGCTTTTCATGTTCTTTTCGTTGCTGCTCCATACTTAAACACTAAATGATAGACGCAACAACAAAGAAGTCTAGACCATCTCCATGAAACTTCACTTTCCACAAAAACAAGTGCCAAGTTGTTAAAAGACCACGATCAAATAAAGCTGCCAACAGTTATTTTCCAAAACACTCATAAGAAAAATACAGCATAATGCTATCAAATACCTTAAAGAATCATGCAAGCATGTTCCAAGACAAAATTATCAAGTGCAGGCAAAAGTTCTAAACCACTTACAGCTTTTTCTTCACCTAATGTTTCTGTTGTATTGCTTGCAAGAGAAGTGACCAAGGAGCCAGGTGCATCTGAAGCATAGCCAAAAACAAAATGGAGTTTAGTCTTCTTAAACAATACACTGCACACTGTTAATTAGGTTAAGTGGAAGTACCTCATTACTGGAACTTCAAGAACAAGCAGCACCTATTTGCTAAAGTAGCTTATGACATAAATTGTTTGGGCAATATTTAAAATGGAAATAGAAGAATAAAACTCATCTCTGCATACCGCATCTACTTACCCAAGGCTTTCAAATTCATAGCACCAAACCACCCAGAATAAGTACATTCACACTGCTTTTGCAAGCTTTCATCAGCACCATGACTATGTTTACCTTGTTTTGAAAAGTCAAAAATCTAGTCATAGAAATAAAATTCTGCACAACAAAACCTTCAGATGTTACTAAATTTAGCCAAAGTGTTTTGCAAAGTGTGAAATTATGCCTTTAACTTACTACATATCAGGCCAAAACATTAGGTACTAACTAAATGGCAGGGAAGTGAATAAAAATCATTTCACCATTACACAGGTGCTTCAGATTCATAAAAAATTGTTTATTATTTCTTGTGCTAAATCTGGTAAGAGTTGCCCAAAATTGAGACTAGTAAATACATGTCTTTGGTAGGACTGTTTTTAGCAATCAATCTTTAAACTCACAACATGGCTGAATAGAAACAAAAATGCTAATACTGATGACTTGCGATGGATTTTTGTGAAATCGTGTTGAAGATTTTGTAAACAATTGTTTTTACCCTTAGCAAGATTCACTGAATGAAAAGCAAAACATTTGACCTTGCCCAGAGGCACATACACAAAGCACTACCCACTTATGTTATCAATTAAAATGAACCAGAGATCTCTAGTAGGCTTTGCTTGGCAATAAAAAGTGCTTTTTTCACTCAGACCCTGCTGATGCAAGAAAACCTGTTCTTTCTAAAAAATTAATCTGAGCTCCACATAACTAGACCTTTCTGTTGTTTGATTCAAACGCAGAGGATTTCTACTAACTGAATCATTATATTAATGATTGATTTTTATTTTTGCCCACATTGTCTATGCATACACACTGTCTGCATTCTCTGTGATGTAAGATTTAGTGCTTTATTTGTTTGAATTTTAGCAGATGATGATAACAACTGTTTTTTAAAACGTACAGTATGATTTCAAAAATTGTTTTTTATGGTTTCAAATGATTGTCTTTACATTTTTTGTTGATGGGACAACTTTTATTTACAATTCAAAAAATCCAAGTATTCCGCAAGATTAACACCTTTGTTGCTGTGTGGATTACCTTTAAGACTTGCTGGAGCCTTTTTTACCATCACTTTGCAACACTGTAACTCACCAGGCGATTGTGCTATAGAGCTGTTCAAACAATCAAAAAATGCAGAGAGCCTTCTAGTTTAGATTTTTTTGAAATTGGAAAGTTTTGGATTCGGGTTTTTCGTGGGTGATGTTATAAGTGGGGTAGGTTTAGGCGTTTTGGCCCACGTTACCTGGCGCTGGGTGCCAACTGCAAGAGGGAATTTTTGACTCAACTTTTTCTTGAAACTAGGCTATAATCCGAGTCTTTTGAGCCCTTGATTGGCTTTCTAGCATTTCTGGTTCAAAAGTTCTGGCCTAAACACAAAAAATCAATGATAAATTAATTTGTTGTTTTTACACCATAACTTTTGAACCAGAAACACTAGAAAGCCAATCAAAGGCTCAAACGACTTGGATTATAGGCTAGTTTCCACTGAAAACTTGAGTCAAAAATTTCCCTCTAGTGGTTGGCACCCAGGGCCAGGTAACCTGGGTCAAAATAGCCTAAAATCTATCCCACATATGTCACCCACAAAAAAAACGAAATCCAAAGTTTTCCAAATTTTTTAATGCAAACAAGAAGACTTGCCGCATCTTTTGAGTGTTTGAATAGCTCTGTTTCAATCACCTGACGAGTTATGCAGTTGCAATGTGGCATGAAAATAATGACTAATGCAGGGTTTCATAGTACGCATACATATATCATACCCTGGCAGCAAAGGTGTAAAGATAACCATTTGGTCAAGGCACTTGATAATTGGATTTGAAACAACTTTTGCACATTCGTTCAGCACTGTGCATCTTTATCTGGTCACCTTAAAAATTTTGCCTGCAGGCAGTTTGTTGTGTGCCAATCATTTGACAGCAGCCTATTTTCATGATTGTCATGTAAAGTGCTAAAGTCGGCCATGAAAATATTCTTGTGCTGTGTCACAGCAATGTTTGAAAGCTAAAGAAAATTTTCGTGTGTCGGTGCAAAGGGTGTTAAATGATTGATGCTTCATGCAATTTTTCATTTTCACCCATTATGCAACACTTGTGTAAATAGGCAATTGTTATTGTCACTGCTGCTTGTTTCAGTGTTGGGTTTCACACAGCACTACATGTGCAAATGTATTAGCACTACTTATGCACTGCTTCATGTGTAGATGTTTCTCACATTTGTGTAAAATTACTAATAACTGATTTAATTTCATCTTTGAGTGGGTGGTCTGCAGTACACACATAAAAAGATTTTGAATGCTCAACTATAATGCTGAGAAGTACTGCCCCCTTAAACAACAGAAAGAAACACTAATTATCACTGATTTTGCCCATAGCTATAAGCAATCAAAACAGTTTTGATAGTATTAGCTGCTCTCCAAAAATCTGCCATACCCACCAGTATTGGTGCATTAGCACACCATTTCAGGCAAATAGGCAGGCATTGCTTTTAAATCCAACAAATCTTTAAGTGCTTTCATTTTATCACACTCTACTGGTGCCATAACTACCTGGTTAAACACTGCTAACAACCAGCTTTGATGCTCTTTTACTTAAGTTTTCTTATTCCATTTGATTTTTCATTCTACAGTCTCACTAGGACTACAGCTATCACAATATCTGGAATTTTTGAGTCTATAAGAATTTCTGCTTGCATATTCCTACTTACAAGTAATTTTTTCATGCTAACAACATTCTTTAAATAAGCCTGTGATAATCACACTCACCATCAATTGAAAAAATCACAGCAGAAGTAGAAGGATGACTACTCATTGGTGCATCAGTTCCTGCAACAACAGCAGACCCTTGACCCTTTCCACAACATGGAATCTCTGGTAAAACGTCTTTAATTAGCAATTGGATGGGTTAAAACCTTAACATAGTAGCTTGAAATATGTCACTCAATTTTTTTTTGGTGAAAAAATCATCCAGTTAATTTTCTTTTCAAAAGCTACATTATGGTACAAAGATTTAAAGCACTCTGATCTCCAAATTTTTTCAGTTTTTTAAACTATATAAATTCTTTTTTGTGTTCCATGTGAGTTCTCATTGCAAAGCTTTTTGATGACCCAATGTGTACTTAACACAAACTCCTGAAAAATTATTAGATATGATTAGAAATAGGATTCCATTATTTTGCTTTACCTTGGAGAAAAATTTGCTACAAACAGTTAGACAGTCATAAGCATTTTCTGGATTCACTTGCAGCCAGACTTACACTGAGTCAATAGAAAATCTTTCCCAAGCACAGTGCTAAATTTTGCTGGAGTTTACTAGTGTGTAATGTACAAACCACAACCATGACCTAGACTGGGTGAAATACCTGGTCAACTCATGCTGAGGTTTTGAAAAAATGGTTTATGGTCCTTTCTAACTTTGTTCTCCTGGAAGGATGCAAGCGAAAAGTTTCTTGGGCAGTGTTGTCAATAGTTCAGGACACAGGGGTAGTTGAGGTGTGCATTTTTAGATCACTTGCAAATGCCTGAGGGCACAAAACAATGTAGAACTTAATTTGTACCATGAACAATGAATGCAACATAACTGAACACCATAAAGTTCTATAGTTTTCAAACTAAGAGCCTGTAACAGTTCGTTAGTTTTCTTTTGCACCTTTGGACTAGCTAAACTCGTTTGATAGATTTTGACAATGTGTTGCAGTTGAATATAAACAGGTTTGATAAACACAATGAAATCTGCTGAATGTTCCACACGTGCATGGGAAGAAACCAAGTTTCATTGGTTTTCATCATGCAGCAGGCTAGCTCAGATCTGTGTGGAGTTGGTCGTGGCAAAGGAAGGACAAACACAACTCTGCCTGGTTGCCACAACCCTTCCCAATTCAAATAACTTGTTGCAGCAAGAAGTAGTAAAAATAATGATGAAAATTGCTGCTGCATGGTTTTGATGAGTGGAAAAACCCTAAAAGTAAAGCACTGGATAAAATCAAAGCAAGCATTTAATGTGCGCTTGAGATTTAAGATATCTGTTTTAGCCACAACGTTTTTGCATAGAAAATTTCTGGGTTAGCCTTCTTTTACCACTGCTCAGGCCTTGTCAGCTAAAATATTTCGTCAGTATATGGTTTAAACAGCACTATATATTCTTGCAATGTCAGGGGAATGAGCAAAACATAAACAAGTAACAACGGCTAACTTGAATTTTTTTGAGCTGGAGTTAAGCAGGTGTCAAAAAAATCAACATTTCTACTCATCATTGAGCTGTTTACACAGTTGAATTGTTTCCAAGATGTACATGCAACATATATATGGCAAGCACCAAATGTAAAATGTTCTTTTCTTTTTAATGTAGATAGTCTCACAATGTAGAAAATGATTTGAAACGTCTTCCCAGTGACTACTAGCACATACACAATTATTATCATGTGCAGGTAGTCAAGCAACTATTGCTTTAAGAGGCAAAACAGATGTACCAGTCTACAATGAATTAAATGCACCACCGATTCATCAATGACCCTCCATCTGGAATAAACTAATTCAGTGATAATACTTTCCACATTGCACTACACCAACTACGTCCAACCCAAATGGTTTACTGAGCCAAAAAGTATGTCACTATCTTGACCAGAGCTGCACATTGAATGACCTACTTTGATTTCAGATAACTACAATGGTAACCGGCATCATAAAGTGGCACTGAAGACCTGCAACAAAAATGTCCAATTCAAGATTATCATAACAAATACAGGTTGTCAGTATGTAGGATACTTTTGCTACAGCGAAAGCCTAAACTGGGCCACACAAAACCTTAAGCTGGGTGGCATGTGGCCTACAGGTTGGATATAGCTGCACTACACCAAACTAGTAAAATGAGTTTTTTTAATTATGCAAGCAAAAACCCTCACAGAATTCAATAGGTTAAAAAATAACAACAAGCTTAACATCTTCACCACTCGTCAACAAATCTTTAGAGAACTGAATAAGAAGTGCATTATGGCACATTTTCTGGAATATACCAGAATCTTTATTTTGAATCCAGAATATGGAATCCTATTCTGGAATAACTTGTTAGGAGCAAAATGAGCTGATCACACAGAGGTTTAGAACACCAATCAGTGATCGCACAACCTCTTAATTAGCTTGTTACATCACTATGCAGTGCCGTGAGCTTGTCAAGTGTTTCTTTCTCTTACTCAGGTTGCAAAGAGTGCCACTGCAGAACTTATTGAAACCATTTGTTTTGCCGACTTTGCAATTTTTCACATTTATTTAATCCAAGTTTATTTTGAACCTACATATTCGAAAAAACTTGATTTTTGTATTCAAATACAGAAGGATTCGAATCCATGGATTCAATATTCCAATATATACATCCTTAGAACTGAAATTCTGGAGAGGTTGCCAGTCTACATATAGATATGGATCAACTTTGATTGGATACCAAGCAACTGTAATTCTTTTCTGTTGAAAGTTTGTATATATACATACAAAAACTATGAAGAGAAACAGAAGATCTAAAACGAAGCACTTGTTTAGGGCTTTTACTTGCAAGGTGCTTCTTGAAACCAGCACAAATGCGGCAAACATTGAAAACTTTCCCAGTGCCCAGTGTGATTTCTCAGGGAAAAATCTTTGATACTGAAAGTGTTGGTAAAAATGCTGCTGTAACAAAGTTCTTATAATAGTTATGCAATAAATAACTAATAAGCTAGCAGAAAACAGCAAAATATATGAACATGTTACATCCATATTATAACTTCAATATAATTTACAGCAAAGGAGAGAAACAGTGCATTGGTCAATTTCTGCTATGGGCACTGCACTCTAGGAAAGTAGGCAGGTATTACACTTACCACCAGAAAAACTTTGTGCTGATGATCGAGATGTTCCACAAGCTTCGCAGACAGTTCTTGATAACAAATTTTGAAGGGTGCAGTAGGGACAAGCCCACCTGAAAAAATAAAAGAAACTAAAAAAATTCGTGCAGTGTCACTTTAGCCAGAATATCTAAATCAGACCAACGAAAAACACAATAGTTATAACACTTTATTGTTATCTACTAAAAGTTCATATTGAATAACTTTGAAGTAAAGAATTTAGTTTTATTACACAATCTGTAGAGAATAGCAGCTACCAATCTGCACCAAAGTTTTAATAGTTATGGTTTCATAAGATGACAGTACTTTCACCAGATACAAAAATCAAAACATGATCGACAAATTTTCTTACTCTGAAACTCCCTTGCTGTTTTGTCCAAATGTATGTTGGTCACCCTGATCTAAAAATGTATATAAGTTTGAAATATTCAAATGCAGAAAACTATGCCAAAGAAAAAAGTTTATTGTACAACAAACCACCACATATTATACATCACAAAAAAAACTTAGAAACAACAACCCCATATAACCAAAATTTCTGTGCAATACCGTAGGAATAATGATTATCATAAAACTCCAAAGGTTCTGATGTAACAGTATTGTTATCTTCAGGTGAATGCAATTGCTTAATGGGTTTTGTTTTTGTGCAGCTCAAATCTTGCTGAGGAAATCCACACTCCGTAGAAACTCTTCTGGTATTTGGGCTTTCAGTAATCAATGGAGTTGGGTAAGACTGAGTTTCCATGCAATCTTCATCCATGTCGCTTGTGCACATCATTAATTTCTTTTCACTTCCAATACGGGAATTCTGCAGTTGCACCAACATATCATTTGAATTACCATCAAATGAACTTGATGTGGGAGAGATTGCATTATTGGTACTGACTGACACCTCAGCTGTTTGATGCAGTGGTGTTGGCAGTGTATATGAAGTAGATGACACAGTCACAGGGAATGCACACTCATCAACTGGTGATTGGGCTTCAGAAAGAGCATTATTGTATGACAAGCTTTCTTCAGGTATTAGCGGTGGCTGAAAGACCTTAGGAGAACAACACATCATGCAATTGCTGTTTTGTTCATTATTTATGAATGTGCATCGCTTGCAACTCCACATAGCTGCTAGATTACAATTAATAGACAAGTACCACTATTCAGCCTACAAAAAATCAGTTCATGTGAAAAAGAAAGGATATATAACTTAACATATCCAACACATGCACCTAAATATGTCACACCATCAAAGCAGTTTGATACTACCTTGAGAAACTATGCTTTATGGTCTATTGAACTGCACATCTTGATACCAGCTTATTGATTTTTTACATTGCAAGTAACTTGAATCCACGTTATACAATTGTCAGTATATGACAGAGATCTGTAAGTGCTGCCAAGCTATGCCAGTGGCTTTGTATAAATCAATGATGTTTCAGTTTTGACTTAACTGAACTTTAGCTTATGCAGTTGCTCTTCAACACTTTCAAAGCCAAGCTATGTTGCAAAACATACTATGCTTTTTGTGCAGAATGCCAAGCTGCATTCCAGAATATACTTCACTTTTTCTTCTTGCCAAAAGTACCATTTGAAACCCTTTCCTCTTGTAAGCATGTTTTGAAACATGAACGTGGTATGCAAAAGAGCCTTATTGATTTTTTTTCTTCAGGCAATATTACTGTGACATGACCTTTTTGCATGTGGCAAGACAATGGGGAAGTGTTTTGCTATGAGCAATTTTTCGTTGCAAAATGTTATTTAACATTATAGATAGGTAATTGGCAAGGATAGATGTGTTTTATGAAATAATGTAATGCTAAGTTGTGAAATTGATGTATTTCAAATAACTTCACTCCACAGATGAAACAAGCAAGGAATCAATCATAAATTTTAATAGGAAATCGATTTCATGTAAAACTACGCTTCATCAGTCCTCACATCTTATTGAAATATAATCTATTTGGGCCAAAGTGGCCTAAAAGTATTCCACTTATGACATCACTCACAAAAAATCTGAATCCCAAAACCAAAAACAAATTTTTTCATTGCAAACTACAAGACTTGCCGAGTCTTCAGCGTTTGAACAGTTCTCTAGCGCTTACGGCGTTGGAGTTAGGTTTGTGCAAAGTCACGTGCGAACAGGCTGTTTTCGCATGAACCGCTTGAACTAACCAAGCACTGAAGGTGTTAAGAACATCCATTTTCTTGGAGTTAATGACATCCTGCATGAGAGTATGCCAAAGAGATTGTATCCAGCTGTCACTGTTAGACCTGTTGGCATGTAGCATGGCAGTGCATCATTGTAATCATATTGTAGTCGAACATAGCATTATTTGTTACTTTGGTGACCACTTGAAAACAGCGAATGTTGAAATAGCTGCAATCAAGCCTGTATGTGATGGGAATGCTGTCCTTAGGATAGATAACATGGCTGAAGATGAGTGTCACTGTCACAAGGAAGAGCTTGAAAATTACATGTGCTAGCACACAACGCTACTTAACCTCAACATTCACATCAAAGCTCTACAACATCTTTCCCCCTGGATGGTGAGGGCACTCATTCCAACATGGAATTGTGGGATTTCAACAAAATGTGGAAAGCACTCAAGCGGGCCCAAGACGTGCCAGAGTAGATCTCAACTGATGGAGTCAAAGTTCTTCATATTGACAAAGGGTGGAATTACGGGATTCCAACAAAATGTGGAAGGCACTCAGCTTGGCGCAAGACTTGCCAGAGTAGATCTCAAATGATGGAATCAAAGGCCTTCACAAGATTGATAAAGGCAACAGAGAGGTCACAATGCTGTACTTGCATAGAGTGGGTTGAGCACCTGCCACCATAGCTAGGAGATTGGTTTGTCTCCCAGTCAGGTTATACCCAAAACTGAACAGAGGCATTTGCAGCCTGTCCAGCTTCAGGCTTGGCAATAATGAGTGAGTACAAGGAAACAGTTTAACACTTTGAGAGCTGGTCTACGATACATTCGTACTTCGATTTTGGCCTAAAAAACAGCAGTTTTCGGTTGCCTTATCAATGCCCTAGCTCCTCCACCGATTGTGCTTGAGTTCAATGGCTCAAACAGATCAGCCATTACATATTATCACATGTCATTAACACTTTTGGAACCAAGCAGTGTTTTCGAATTGTTTTTAGAGTAGTTTGAATTTTTTTAGCAGAGCACCATTGTACATTCCAAAATGTACTTCACTATTTTATATGCCAAAAGTCATGTGCTAAATCCTTTCCTCTTATAAGTACGTTTTAGAATATCTGAGTGCTTTGCTATTGTTGCACAACATGATACTTGTCTCAGAGAGTCCCTTTCTCTTTTTTTATCTCGACTTTCTGTTGACTCTTTTTACTCTTGGCATGGTGATCGCAAACCCTTTAAGGACTACGAAAGTCACTGCAGTGGTTTCAGGCAACATTGCTCATAACTCAGTGAGTGATCCCACAAGAGCATAGGTTCCCAACCTTTTTTGGAGCTAGCACCCTTTTCACAAAAAAATGGCGTTTGCACCCCACCCCCGTTTAAAAAAAGCAATAGAAATCATAATAGAAACAAACCTAATGGCTTTCTGTTGCTGCTTCTCTGATACTATCCACTCATACCTTAGCTCATAGCTTCCCAACCTTTTTTTAACCTTGCACCCCTTTCACAATAAAGTAGCATTCACACCCCACTCCTTTCAAAAAAGCGAAGAAATCACAAATACAGTCTGATTTTGCCGTATTTTCATTTTTCAAATTACTACTCGTAACAAGATCCACTACCAATAAGGATTGATTCAATCCCTATGCTGGACCTTGCCCTTTCTTGCAGCTGCTATTATACTCAATCATTGAGTTTGAAGGTGACAGTTTTTACCACAAGCATAGGGATTGGTTTCAAAAGGCAGTGGCTACAGGTCCACCTGTGGACCTTAACATTTGAAAACTTATATCTTTGTCTGCTGCCTATAATGTGACAGTAATGCAGAACAAATATGCACTGTGCAGGTGACTGTAGTAGGCTTGGTAGACTAAAACCTTATGTAAACCTTAAACCTCAACCATCAAACCACTATACCAGTGTTTCCCAACCTGAGTCCGTGGACTCAAATCAGTCTGCCGAAGGCTCTGGATGAGTCCGCAAGCACTAGGGGTAAACAAGTTTGCTTTAGTGCGCTCAAACAATAATAACTTTATTAACTTTGTACAATCATCATTTTGTACAGTGATTAAATGCACCAAACTCACATGAAAAGTTCAACTGTTCAACATGGCATTTATACTTTAGAGATAGTGTTGTGTGTAAAGTTGATATCTAAACTGCGGTTAGCTTTTACTGCCTTTGTCGTTGCTAACTGAAAGCAAGCATTTGCATATACTGACAACTACTTGAAACTTGGATTTAGTTCTGAAGTAAATGGTTCAATCCGGTCACAGGGCGGTTATGTTTAGAAGCCCTTGTTCACGGCTCTATCAACGAAGTTAAACTACATCAGCATGTCGAGTTAAAATATGCAAAATAGGTTGATGAAAACCTTGAGCTGTTTAAAGAGAAAACTACCAGGTAATGTGAAGTCACACTTATCGTCCATCTACTCAAGGGTAAAAGTTTGCTCCCATAGTAAAGCAGTGCGTGCTTCTTTTTCTGTTGCTTGGAAAAATGCAAGAGCAAAAGCACTCCATACAGCGGGAGACAGCTTGGTCAAACCAGCAGCCATGAAAATAGCCAGGATATTGTGCAGTGATGCCATAACTAATAAGTTAACTATAGTTCTTTTGTCAAACAACACCATCAAATAGAGCATACAAGAACTCTCAGTCGATAATCTGAAATAAGCTATTGCTGCTGCAAAGCAAAAATATTATTTCAGAGTTGGGCAAGACTACATTTAAGAAGAAACGATGCACAATTCATGTTGTTCATGCGATACCGTGTGATTGAGGACTACCTGGAACAATTTATCTTTTGTTGTCCACTTGCCAAACATACCACAGGAGAGGAAATGCTCAACACTTTGAGAGCCGGCCTACGATATATTCATACTTTGATTTCGGCCTGAAAAACAGCAGTTTTCGATTGCCTTAACAACACCCTAGCTCCTCCGCCAATTGCACTAGAGAACTGTTTAAGGGCTCAAACGGATCAGCCAGTCTTCAAGATTGCACTGGAAAACAATTTTTTTGGTTGGGGGTTGCACATTTTTTGTGACTGACGTCATAAGTGAAGTAGTTTTTCGGTCATTTTGGCTCATGTAGCCTGGCCTAGGGCCTAACCACTAGGTCAAAGTGTTTTGCTGAAGTTTTCATTGGAAACTAGGCTCAAGTCCAAGTCTTTTGAGCCTTTGATCGACTTTCTAGCATTTCTGGTTCAAAAGTTATCTAAAATAAACAAATTAATTAATTATCTAATTAGTCAAATATTTTTACTAACTTACATCATAACTTTTGAACCCAAAACCCCAGCAGGTCATCCAAAGTATCAAGACTCGGATTGTAGCCTCGTTTCCAGTAAAAACTTCAGTGAAATACTACCACCTAACGGTTGGCGCCCAGGGCCAGGCAAAGTGGGCCAAGGTGGCCTAAAAGTCCTCCACTTATGACGTCACTGACAAAAAACCCACACCCCCCAAGCAAAAAAATTTTTTTCTTGAAGACTTGCCACGTCTTTTGACGCTTCGACCAGGTCAGTAACCCGTACAGGAGTGAAGACATTCTCGCGCAAAGCCACATGCGTTTAGGCTTTTTTTTAAATCCTCAAAAACGGTCGGAAGCCAAAGTGTTAAAAAAGTAGATTCCTTTATTAAGGATCATCAGCTTTCACGGACCCACTGCGTGTCTGTTTGTGCTGATGGTGCTTCCGCCATGACGAGAGCCAGGAAGGTTTTATGAGTTTAAGAAAAAGGAAAAAAAGTATTTAAGTATCTATTATCTTCTTCACTGAGAATAAACTTGGCAGCTGAAGGAATTTAAGCAGATGTATTTCATCTGCTGTCAATCACATCCCAGGCTGTCCCTTACACATTTGTTAGTTTGGTGCTCTGTGTGAGATATTGGGTTAGCACACAGTGGGCATTCGTTTCATTTGAACATCCATTGGCTATCAAGAGGGAGGTGCTAGAGCAGGGATTCCCAACCTTTTTTCGATCTCGTACCACTTGGGCACCCCGTATTGTCAACACATACCACTTTTTCCAGAACTAATTTGATCGAATCTTAGTTTATTCAGAACAATATGCATTAAAATAGCAATGAAAGGCCACAACTAAATTTAATGAGATTTTTGTTTTTGTTTACCTTCCACCAATTGGTGGATGCGTAGCATAAATTTGCTAACAGCGCATCAAAAGTCATAATGTTACAATAAAATAAGAATAGCAGTCTATTACAAGAAAATTTGTTTATTTAAAAACAAAGCGCAATATGTAAACTAGAAAGCTCTGAATACAGTTTTTTGTGAAAAAATGGAAGTTACTCGCATACCACCTGGAAGACCTTCACGTACCACAGGTTGGGAACCCCTGTGCTAGAGAAAGTGGCCCATGCAATGAAAGCAGTGCTTTATTAAAAGAACAGAATCTTTGCTGAACGATTCAAAGACAGAAAGTGGATTGACAAATAGCTATTCTTAGGAGATTTTTTATACATTTGAACCAGCTAAATATCTCCATGCAAGGAAAAGGTAAAAAAAAATTTTTGATGTGTCTAAGACATCATCGGGTTTGAAGATAATATACAGTTGTGGATCTATTACATCGAAAGCGGAAAAATAACTGCTTTTCTGGCATTAACGCCTTTGCAGGAAAGGTAGAATTTGATAAGTGAAATCTTCATCAAATCTTTCTTGAGCATCTTACTACATCTTTCAAAGTTGGATAGATGGATATATCCCTTTGTATAATTATATCAAAATATTTAACTGGTTTTGAGGTACCGGAGTTGGACGTTCATTGCAAAGTTGACTGCAATGCTGAACAGCTGATTGAGCAGCAAAGTCAACAACTATGGAGTCTCTGCCTCAATTTTTAGTGGATGTCCAATCTAGCAGTCAACAGCACCAAATCACTGATTTGCGTCGGCAGGCAAAAAAAGCTCTTTTGCTTTTTCCAACTACATACCAGTGTGAAGCTGCTTTTCAACACTAACTGTTTTTAAAACCAATCACCAAAATCAACTTCAACAAAAGACGACGTCAGGTGTGGATTGACAACCACAGGCCCTTATTTCGGAAAAACTTGTGAAACCAACTCAGAGACATGATTCTCTTTGAAATGTGTGATGTGTGTGATAAACCAAATTTTCTAAAACTGGTGTTTGTATTATTTTCATAGTCATAGTCTTTCTTGAGTACATGAAAATTTGTACTGGTTCTGAAAATAAGTTGCTGTCTTAAAAAGGTTGGAAAACACTGCTTCATACCTTCAAACCTTAAACTTAAAATGTAAATGTTAACACAAAAGTTTGGAAAGTTTTGAAAACGTAAAAAGAAAAACTGGTCCCATGAATTCAAATGTGCAACCATTCTTATTAAATGGAAGTCGCCAAGGTGAGAGCCGAACCGAAAACCATTCGCACAGCAGACGTAAACTTATCTGCTACGCTACCATGATGTTGCCGGTGACATGACAAACTCAGCATTTTATTCGAGCCAGGTCATGTGCAGCAGATCTATAGCCAATCCCCTTTCGAAAGTGGCCACCAGCATAGGGATTGAGTTTGAAAGCAACCATTTGTACCACCAGCATAGGGACCCTGGTGCCACTAACACAGGGACACTTTCAAAACTTTTCAAAAAGGAAGTGTCTAGCGAGGCAGCCAGCAACGGCTACCAATGGTCAACTGCTAGGTAACCAGTGCCCATGTGATTCAGCGCATGGTTAGGCCTAGTCACCACTAGCAAAAAGCAGGTTCAGACATATCATAGTAGCATGGGGTGAACACATAATGGTAGAGTGGTGGTGTCGGCACTATGCTACACTTCAGGGTACGCTTTTCTTACAGTGCTTGGGTTTCAATTTCACATTGAGGAACACCTGCACTGAGCCAGGACTTACCACGCGAAGTCTTTCGTTTTGTTTTATTGCTTCCAAGATTAGCCGTGCTAAGCTCTACAAGGCATACAATTATTTGACGCAGCAACAGAAACAAAAGAATACACCTGGCAACTCCTGGATCATCTTCAGTGTAAATGGGAATTCACGCTTTTACCTTTCAAGCTTTAGCTTTAGGGTTTTTGCTTTAGTTTGAGGTTTACAGTTTGCAAGTTTACAATTTTACATTTACCGTAGCATAGAGTTTTAGGTTCAATGTTAAGGTTTTATGTAATAAGGTAAATTAAGGTTTAGGGTTGCTTAGGTTTGCTTTTTAAACAAATAGTTTACATTTCGATAGTACTAACATTCAATGCATCAAAACTATGAAATCCTAAACTTTAACACCAAGCAACATACAACTATGCCCTTAGATAAATCATTAGCATCATAACTACCAACTGCTCAAAACCATGGGCTTGAGTAGCCACAGTCGTCAAGGCAAGGTAGATTTCATTTTTACTTTTGTATGTGTATTCACTGCTGGCGGGTGATCTCTACTGTACACTATGTTAAGGTTTTAGGTTTTGATGTTGCCAGCTACTTTGCAGTTCACCCTGCGTAGCTGCTGCCAGCTACCTAGACACTGCCTTTCAAAAAAGTACATAAAAAGCATTTTCATCAAAGTATCATCTCTACGAGCAAAGTCAATGCAATAACCACCCACACATCAGGCATTGACACTTCTCTTCATCTAGCTACACCATAATGCTATTATCATTAACTCGGACACTTGTAAATACCACAAGATCGCTAAGATCGCACTAAGATCGTTAAGATCGCCAAGATTACTAAGATCAGACATGAACATTAAATTGTACTGGATCCAATTTAATAGTTCAGAAAATATAAAAGTGAATTGCAAGTCCAATTTCAGTCCAAAAATATAAGCAAGTCACAGCTGTTTAGCAAAAACACCGCAGTTTATTTCCATGAGTTTAGTCAAATATGGTTCTGAGCCTATATTCTTTTGAAAAATTTAACAGTTCGCATCCAATCTGAAAAAGCGTTTTATATTGGATCTAGTACAATTTAATGTTCCTCCTTTGTTTTAATGATCTTAGTAATCTTAGCAATGTTGGTGATCTTAGTAATCTTGGCGATCTTAGCCAACATAGTGACCTTCTGATATTCACAGGTGTCCTCATAAATAACTCAGCATTGCATGTGGACAAGGCTAGATTGTTTGAATGGCAACATAGTCCCAGCAGAACTTTTGGTGCTGGTGACAAAATCGACACTAACCTCTATTATTGCTTGATTCTCTCACCTATACGCATGCAGCATTTGCACTGTACATTTCTTACATCTTTCAATTATTATCTAACTCAGGGGTGGGCAAACTACGGTGAACAAGACCATTTCATGCGGCCTGCCACCACTTGCAAAAACTCTTACGCATCACGCATCACTTGTTGTTTTAGTTTTAATTAAATAAGTCATATGACAAAATATTTGCGAAACTTTCTTGCAAATATTTTACAAAATCAAAACTACAAGTAATCAAAATAGTACTTCTGCTTTACTGCAAATAGCTTTTCATTGTTATTTGAGATGCACAGTTTAATGTTTGTGACTTTGACAAAACTTTTGTTAAAAAATAAAAGATTTAAATTTTTACTCTATTAAAACAATGAGTGCTGATATGAAATGCAAGATTGAAGACAAGCCTTGTGATTTTAATGAGGAATGGACTGCTAAATACTATTTTATGGAAGTTGGGAAAGAAGTAGTTTGCTTGTTGTGCCATGAGCTTGTGGCTATTTTCAATGATTAAAATTAAAAAAGACATAATCAAACCAAACATGCAAATTTTGGACGAAATTTTACGTGAAGAAAGAAAATAAAAATGCCAAGAGCTAGTGAACACGCTGAAAAAACAACACAGTATTTTCATCAAACAGTCAATCATACAAGATGCTGCAACCGCAGCTAGTTTTATGGTTTCTACTTACAAAAAGAAATCAGTCATTTTCAGATGGTGAGTTTGTCAAAGAATGCATGTCTGATATAGCTAGTATCATGTGTCCAGAATAGAAAACCAAAATGGATAGTATTGCCTTATAGAGGAGAACTGTGGTTAGACGTATTAAAAAAATAAGTGATGATATCTTGAGCCAACTGAAGGATACAAGCAAGCAGTTTTTGTGGTATTACCTTGCATTGGATGAAAGCACTGATGTACAAGACACTGCACAGTTGTTGGTATTTATACGGGGAATGGATGCTAATTTTCATCTGACTGAAGAGATACTTATTGTTGAGTCCCTAAAAACACAACTAGTAAAGACTTGTTTCACGCATGGGTGCAATTTTATTGAAAAATGTGAGGGGAACAGCTTGGTGTGAAACCAGTATGGTCATCGGATCGACGCAGAAGTGACATTTTATATACACAGATTCCCAATCTTATTTCTAAAGGTGTTTTGAGAGCAACACTGATCACGCTTTGCTTTGTCCTTGCAGATGATCTACATGTTAAATACACTTAAAATTGTTGCTGGACATGGTGCTGTAGTTCAGCCTGCTTCTATTAATATTGTATTTGGATACAAACAAACATAGCAATATAGTAGAAAACATCAATTAGGTTTTATCAGAGCTGTCACTTGGAGTGCACAAAATGCTGAATCGCATTGGTCGCAGATACATATCACTCGTATAGTAGAACACTTCAGTTTTCATGTATTTTATAAGTGTGAGTTACAGCACGATTTGATGTCTTTTTCAATGCACTTAACATTACAAAGGCGATAAATATTTTTCTTGCACATTTCTGTTTTTTGAAGAAGTTACAAATCTTTTTAATGTCACTGGGCATCATGCATGCAGCCCCACCCCTACCAAAATCTCCACTGATATCCTCTTACCAGCAGCACAAACATTTGGCCTAAAATTAGCGTAGCCTACTTCACAAAATGATTTCAATCTATATTTACTGTTGGTGGGTGGAGGATGTACCCTTTCCATCCCACTTGTTGCCCTCTGCATACATATCCACACAGAGTTGCAAAAGGGTCTCATTTTGAAGCCTAAATCTAGCCCGAACCCGCCTTGAGACCAACATTTATTTTTGAAGCCCGATTTAGGCCCAAAAGCCAAATTTACCGAGTGAGTCAAGATATGCAGATATGCGCAACTGCGGAGTAACAAAAAAACGTCATGTGCAGATGTAGTTGCAGGTCCAGAGTTTATCACAGCCAAAATAGCAACCACCTGGACCAAAACATTGGGATAATGTGGCACAAACACAGCATATTAGTCAACGATAATACTGTAGAATACAATGTTTCTTAACCCTGGAATACTATCGCGGGTCTGCCAGACCCAGGTCAAATGAGGTCATTCATGTTAAACTACGAAAGCGGAAGTCGGCGCGCTTTGAACTCTTCAGTAGCTTGATGTTTTTGTGTGACTAGTAGTAGGTGCGATTGCGGTCATCCATGCTCTTCTAGATTTTGCAAGGGAGCGAGTTCGTCACGAGTTCGGTCTGGCAGACCCGACGATAATATTAGTGTGAGGTGCGCATAACCCCACTATATGGTTTATGGGGGCAGAGCCTGTAAAAAGCTGAAACTCACTCAGGGCTTGTTTCTATGGTTGTGTTAGCGGTATACAAAAGGAGAAGTTGTTTACGCCCATAGTTTTTTTTTATGAGCAATTGAATTTTAGGCATGCCTAACACCTTCGCTATATTTGGTCTACTTACTTTTCATCAAAAATCGTATCATATTAGAGTAAAGTAACTTTGTAAGTGCTCAAATTTCTTTGTGAGACTTACATTTTCAGTGTAGTTTTTGGGATAAACTGCGGTTGAAGGAAAAGGTATTTTTATATTTTTGAAAACCAGGTCTGGCAGACCCGACGATAGTATGAACATGACGAAAAAGAAACAATAGTAATCAGGGGTTTTACGAAACTATCCACAGTGGCGCTATATGCATAAAAGAAACTTTCTAGGATAGCGCTATAGACATTGAAAGCTGGCTTGTAGGCTTTTTTAAACAAGCCAAGAATCGTGTGAGTGATTGATCTTTTCGACGCAATGCCACCGCGTGCTAATTTCCTCAACGCTGTCGCCTCCTCAAAAAGATTGTGAAGCCAATCCCAGCAGAGAATAAAAGAATGCAGCTGTGTTTGCAAGCAGAATTAGCTGAAGAAAAATCACAATCACTTCACTCACAGAAGTTACCGCGGTGAGCACAACGAATCTTTGTCACGTAAGAAAAAAATCGTTACTCTTAATGTTATAAAAAAGTTTTGCATGTAGGCCTGAAATATTTTGACAAACTTAAGCCTGAGCCTGGCCCGACTCGAAAAGCCCAGCCCGACTTATAACTCTGCACCATGTTAAAAGTTTCATTCTAAGAGTTCTACTTGCATAGCAGTACAAAAATATATTTGATATTAAATCAAAATGCACAACGGTGAATTGGCAAAAAAATACCAAGTTTCACCTTTAACATGAAAGAATGTCCAAACAACTTGGTGTGATGTACAGGGTGACACAAAAAATGGTCATCATCTAAACTTGAATAACTCTTGAAATAATTAATCAATTCTTTTTATTTTTCAGATTTACCAAGTAGAATTTAATGTTCTAAGAGTCTACCAAATTTGACCCTGGAGATGCCATGGACTACTAAGCAAAAGATATTTGTAGTTGAGGCATATTTTCGGCAGAAGTCTATCCACTGACAATGTCTGGTTTTCGGACGAGGCACATTTTCTGTTGTCAGGTCATGTGAACTCTAAGAACAACATCTTCTGGGGTAGCACACCCCCTGAGCACTGTCTGCAAAGGCCATTACACTCTGTGAAGTGCATTGCCTGGATTGCCATCTCCAAACATGGCATCATTGGACCATTCTGGTTCAAGGACGACAATGAGCGGTCTGTGACAATCAACACCAAGCGATATGTCCAGGTGCTTGGCAAGTTCTGGACAGCACTTGGTCGACGGATAGGGGTTGTCAGGGTCCTCCAGTGGTTACAGCAGGATGGTGCCAACCCCCACTCCTTACACGAATCATTGGCATGGCTACAGCAGCGTTTCCCTGACCGACTGATCAGTCGCAGGTGTGATCCGCAGTGGTCGCCGCATTCACCAGACTTGAATCCCCTAGATTTTTATCTGTGGGGATACCTTAAGGACAGGGTGTATGGCAACAACCCCCAGACTATCCCTGACCTGAAGGCAGCAATAAGAGTGATCCCAAGGGAGGAATGCAGGAGGGTTATCGAGAACTTTGCCCACTGGATCCAAATGTGCCTGCAGCACCAAGGAGCTTATGTGGAGCACATTTTTTGAGCGCCAGTGAAACAAAGAGTTTTTGTAGTACAGACTTGAAACTTTGGAGATGTCTGCTACACAGGCTTGACCTGATGTAGCTGAAGTTATGTGTCAATCTAAATAAAATTTTGGAAGTTATTCGATTTTTGGTGATGATCGTTTTTTTGTGTCACCCTGTATCTGTAAAGCAAATGTTTCACACTTGGATGAAAACATTGGTGCATCGTGGGTTTGGTTAAACTTATGTAAATCAGACGACTTATGAACCAATGCATTCAGTCAGCACAAGCACAAAGTACAAGAGACATGGAAAAAATGTCTTTTGGATTTGTTGGTCACCATTGTCACGACATTACAGTAAGTTAGGATAAATGTATATTTTATCCTTATTTCCGAAATCCAGTCCCTATGTTGTTAGCTATAGGTCAATATACAGCTAGGTAAATACTGTGGGCTACTTCTCTAACATTTTGACTGAAATGCTATTCACTAATGGTTGAAAACAGTCTTTTGCGAAACTCCTTGTCTTAAAACTAAGTCTCCACAATAGTGCTGCTTTTTGCCTTCAGCAAAAGCTTTGCAGAGATTTGCCTGAAAATCTAACTTTCTAACATTATATACACATTGTAACATTGTTAAATTATACGCTGCCTGTTTCTGAATACGTGACAACCAACGTTAAGGTAAAGCCAGTTACATTTCTGCACAGAACAAATCATGGCTGTACTGTGGTCTTTCACATGTGCAGCTATAATACTCTTACTGTTACAAGAAAATAACCTTTCTAACAGTATACCATACAGGGTAAAATGTCGGACAGAAGCAGTTAAATATATTTCACGGTCTCTAGAAACTTGAAAAATGCTAAAAATTATTTATCAAATCTAAAATTTATAAACTAACAGAATCAGTGATACCATACCAAACTCTGTTTCAACGTCAACTTGGCTGTGTGTAGACACTAAGCCTACCATCTAACATGAAAAGCTCTTCACACAAAATGTGACAAACATCACTTTTATTTTTTAAACCTTTCCAAATACAAAACCTGAAAAGAAAAAAGTGGGGGGATATGGCATATTATGTCCCCCCCGTCTCAGCGTCTGATAAAGAGATGAGGGGGACAAGTCCCCTGCGTCCCCCACCAAATTGCCCCCATGGTTTCATGCTGCTAAAAACTACATTGCAAGAACTGGGTTGGTGTGGAATATAATGGCAAGTGTAACACCTGATGGAGCTCGTGCTTTGACAGAAAAAAATGTAGGGCTGCTAACATTGATGAATGACAAGATCAAAGCAGAACTGGAAGTGTTAGAAACTTAAAATTTAGATGTCCTCTACCACAGCCATGTCTGCTGGCTAAGCCTAGGCAAGGTATTGAGGAGAGTGTGGAAGCTAAGAGTGAAATCGTGATGTTCTTAGAAATGAAAAGCATTCAGTGTGACTTTAGTACCAACATTGTTGATGAAGAGTGGAGGTTGGACTTCAAGTCTGCCATTGATATTATGGAAAAAGTTGAACAAGTTGAATGCAAAGCTTTAGTGCGATGGTATATTTCCACACGAGATGTATGTGCACGTTAAATCATTCCAAGTGAAGCTGTCATTTGTCATTGTTCTCCAGGCAAGCTGGTAAGAACAGATTTTGCCATTTTCCTTTGCTGAAAAAAGCAAACATCTCTAGTAAACTTGCAGCAAAGTATAAAGTTCAGTTGGATACCTTGGTTGTCAAATTCGACAGAAGGTCACAAGACTTTAAGAACCTGGAACCGCAGTTTTTTTCCATTCACTACAGAAGTTGATTTAGCTCCTGAGGATACAGCTGAATCTGCTGGAATTGCAAGTAATTAATGATTTAAAAGAAAAGTTCACTTAAAAGCACTAGTGTTTCTGTATGCTTTTGAGGAATCAGTCGACTGCCATCTGCTTTCGTCTTTTTGCGATGATTCAAACTTGCACATATCTCTGTTCAAGTATGTACTTTCCACGATGGGTGTAAGCAAGGAATCGATCAGCAAATTTTTAATAGGAA
>Ga0210059_1003521_pt1 | contig 25087 bp, 15 predicted proteins | sample Ectturendosymbi2_FD_188042 | JGI IMG/M metagenome (GOLD analysis project Ga0210059, IMG submission 188042) | Ecteinascidia turbinata endosymbiont from Florida, USA - Sample 2 (SPAdes) (version 2) | ecosystem: Host-associated > Tunicates > Ascidians > Unclassified | place: Key West, Florida... | reverse complement strand
ATTGTGTTGTGAAATTTTCGTAACTAAATCCAAACTTAAGGTGAGTTTGGCCGTTTGGCGGAATCTTTTGCCTAACATTTTTCAGGGAGGGCTGCAGCCCGGTAGCCCGTCTAGACGAGCCGCCCCTGCATAGGTCAGTTCAAATATTTGAAAGACGCTTAGTTGCATTTGGTTGCCTAGCACCTTGGCTAGTCATGCTAAAGCATCATATGACTCTTGGTCACGTTTTTCGTGACATGATTTCTGAGTCAGCTGATTGAATGATGGGTTTTGATTGGATATGATTCTTTTGAATCCGTTTGACTGGATTCGAGTTTGGGAGGTTTTCAGCAGGCTTGGTTTTTGTACAGTGATGGTTGATATAGGCAAAACTTGCCTGTAACACAGGTGCAGGCCCAATGCAAAACCTGGGCAAGACCTAAGCGCGGGGCCCTCCTGAGCAGTGATTTTATGACGTCATCGTGTTCAGTCAACCGTGCTACGATAGTGGTAGAGCGCAAATATGCAGTACAACACTAACACGAGTATCGGGCACGTTTGCTAACGTTCGAGAGGAAATTGGTTAGTTCTGACGAGAGCGTTCTTTGTTAAACAATTAAATTTATATGGCGTTTCTACTGAATTCTCAAGCATGGGTGGCGGAACCTTTTTCAAAGTGGCGGGGCACAAGTGCACGACAAAAAAACTATAGAAAGTTTTTGTGGTTTGAATGGGCAACTGTGACGTCACAAGCATTGAAATATGACGTCATTACCTACACACCATATGAATGTCTAAATTACGCTGTTTTAGATAAAATTACACCACTGTGAAAACATATCGGTGAACCACCTGAAATTCAAATAGGCTGTCGCAGGGGCGACCCAGGTCAACGGCGTTACTCGGGCTCATACGATTTATTCTGACTGAATAAAACCGTTCGAGTCTTGCGTCACTGAAATATCTATTTACTTTAATTCTGGCTAGCAATATCGTTGCTCTGTGACGTTAGTTACGTAACAATAAATGAGAATTTCTCGTGATAACTTCTCCATTGTTGAGTAACGTACATCACAGAGCAATGATAGCGCCAGTAAGCCCTCTGCTCACTAGGCTCATTCATATTTGCCCGAGTTACTGGACAATTTTTCGTTCATTTGATATTATTCTGGAAATGGGAACTGTCCATTGAATTGGACTTCAAACACAATGTTCTATACCAGGGCTCTCCAAACTACGGCCCGCGGGCCAGATGTGGCCCGCGAAGCTATTTCATCCGGCCCGCGAAGCCATTTTGTCAATGATGAAAGAATAATACACAGTACGTACGAGAAATTTGTTAATTTGGTAGAATATAACATATCCAGCAAAAATCACATTGTGTAAGACGCCCGGCCCTCGACATGTTCTATATTACTTTATGTGATCCTCGGAAAATAAATTTGGAGACCCTGTTCTATACAAATCCACTGCTTCAAAAAACATCAAATCCGATATGAATATGTTTTATAATTGCATAGGGCAGCTCGGACTCTAATAGATGAGCCTGAGAAAAGCGCGAGGGATCGAAGTCGAGAGAACACCAGAACAGTCGCCAGAAAGTTTTCAATAGGAGGGCTTCACGCTTACGTTTGTTCAGGGGGGCTTGACATTCGGAAATTTGATAAAAACTTCACCAATTTATAGTGCTTCATAATTCAATTTGGGGAGGCTTGAAGCTTTGTTTGGAGCGCTGAACCCCCCGTGGCGACGGGGCTGGAGAACACGTACTACTAATGACATTGTTTTATTCAGGTTACCTGCAACAAGACTGGGAAAGGCCAGACATGGAACGGAAATATATGAACAGTGACAAGGACCAAATAGCAGAGCCCGAGTTAACAACTTAGTGAAGTGGGACTGTGGGTGGTGGCACAAATATACAAACAAGCAAGCTCGCGCTCATTGATATAAATCGTAATCGAAGACTCGGGCTAAGCCGGAGGAGCCCGTGTGGCGGAGTCACCACCTTGCTATTATAAAAACCAAGAACACAGCTTAAAAACAGGCAAAAATAACACAGCATTGATGCCTGTCTTAAACACATTGAAAATCACAACTTTTCCACATCTTGAACACAGAAAGAAAATGACTGACTACTCATTTTACAACTGCATTAGATACCGGAATGCAAAGACAAGACAAAGCGTATGTGGTAACTAGCAAGTTGTCTGTAAGGATGTCAATTGTGTTGCCAATACAAAAATAAAATATAGCTATTTAGTGTTCCCAATGCTAAAACAAAAACACAGTTGAAATTGATCTGCCCAATGTTTTATTTTGCGTATAAGATTCAGCAAAAATTGACTATTTAGAATGGTGTTTGAATGCTTGAAATTACATCAAATTTTAAATGGTGTGTGTTACGAACTTCTTCCTACAGACAAGTACGGGTGTTAGAAGCAGGCCCGTCACTAGGGGGGGAGCGAAACCCACTTGAAAAAATTTTCGCCCCCCTTGGAAAAATGTGTTGGAGATAATTTTAAAAATGTGGGCCCCTCTCAGAAAACACTTCGCCTCCCCTGGTGTCCCAAAGTGGTTACGGTCCTGGTCAGAAGGGGGGCAGGAATTTGAAAATTTCTGCACAAAATGCCGTTTTCTTAGTTTCGAGTGGTGAAAAACAAATTTCATCACTTTTGGCCCTCCTCGAAAAGTTTTTGGAAAAATCCACTAGTAGCCCCCCTGGAAAAAATCTTTCCGACGCCCGTGCACACATAAGCATGTAAAATTACACCATTTTCAAAACATTTTGTTGTACTACACCATCTGGCAACACTTCAGCAACACCAGTGCAGTAAGCAAGCCATAGCAGAGTGACAGACTGTGGATAGTGTATTCTGCCAAACCATTACGAAATCCTGCCTAATTACAATAATGTTGCCAAAATTCTGCAACATTTTTATCATTAAACGATTAAATTTTACAATGGACCAAATACTAATTGTGTTACTTAAACTTATTTAAGCACAATTCGAAATTTAAACAGAAATAGTGGGGGGCCTAGGCCCATGCGCCCCCCCGGTTCCACCACCTGTGTTCTCAAGCGCAAGGTGTATCTGGCAAAAATGAATAATCTACCCAAACACCATGGCGCGGAGCCCAATGCAGCTGCATCGGCTTAAGGCCGGCCCTGGGTGGGGACGCGTCCTCCCACTTTTTCAGACAGTGGAGATATAATATGCCATGTTACCCCACATTTTTCTTGTTAGGTTTCGTGATATATTGGTTTCACACCAAGCTGCCCCCTCACATTTTACTACAAAATTGCGCTCATGCTTGCGAAAATGTTAGAAACCTGTTCTTCCATGACTTTTCCTAATTTTCAGAGAGAAATGGAATGATGCCAGAGTATTTTACAAAAATGTCCCTGAAAGCCTATACAGGAGATATACGGGTACTGTAGTACCCATGGTCACCTGATGTTTAGCAAATTTCGGACACTTTGCCAAGTTAATAATTCAATGCAATTTTACGTGCAAAACCTGTTTGGCCAGATATGACCACCAATACCTTGTATGTGGAGTCTTCCAACACTATGACTTGATATGAAAAAAAGATCTACCACGTGCACGACGTTTTCTACGCATAAACAAAAATCCTCTGTAAAAAGCCCCTTTTATGGTGGTACAGTGCATAAAATTTCTATGAGATGTATGTATCGCTGCACAGATAAATTTTGTTGCGAAAGTGATTGACAATGGACGTAAGAAGTAGCTTGATTTGGAATAACGGATACCACTTGTACCAGGAAGACGTATGCCAATTAAGCGTGGCATTATACGCTTCGTATCCTGAATCGAATAGCATTTCATGGTTTCCCGAGCAGGGCGGTAATTTTCCATGGACCAGTTAACCGCCAAAACACGATTATTTTTTGGGGGGTACCGCGACGGTCCGTTGAAGCACTTACGTGGATGTTACAGGAATTTCTTTTCTGTGACTTTAGTTACCGTTTGCACCGCCCTCTGGTGGAATTTGTGTTGCACCTTTGAAATTTTTCGGAGCTCTGTACTGTTAGCGAACAACGCATAATATACTCTGTTTGTCTGTTCATTGTGTTGTGCTGGTGGTGCTGCGGATGGACTGAACGCTCTGTGGCGGTGCAGTGTGGTACTTGCCCTAACTTTTTGAGCGACTTTTGCCTACAAATTTTCTCCCACAAAGATCATGAAGACCTTTTCTTGGTGTGACCTTCAAAGAAAGTCTTGTGTTTTCCTGCAAACGCTGGGCGCCATTTTTTGAATGGCAAACAACTTTGGGCTACATTTTTGCCTGGATTTTCGACAAATCGGCTTTTGGGGGTGGCTTGCACACCCGCCTCTTACACCAATGATTAGTTGTAATGATGCACTTGTACACGGCGCCTTAGGCTTCGCATTGGAATGTTTTTTAGGATGGGACTTCCGCGAAGACCATGTACCAGGATGTATTGAGTAACTCGAATCAGGTTTCTCAGCATTGTTGCTCTACCGTATTTCGTTTGTGGTCAAACTGTAACTGATGAACAAGTGCCACAAGGTATGGAAGATCGAAAACTGTTTCCAGCTTTCGCTTGAAGAATAAATTCACTTGATGAAAAAAGGGATGTTTAGCAGGATACAGCCTTCAACAATAGATGGGATCTGTGAAAACATTTTTGCAATTTAAATGCGGCCAAACTAGCACACTTGCACATCTCTCCACAGATCGCGGACTGCGATTCTCATCCAGCTCAGCTATTCTGATGCCACGTAACAACCAAGTCAGGTGTAAGATGAGGTCGCGTCACCGGACCATGGGACGGCATCTCGGTTCGCTCTACTCAGTGTAGCCGGATAGCCGGAAAAAAAAACCGGAAAAAAAAACTCCGTCAAAATAATCTCGCACATATTTAAATACACTTCTAACCGCACAGGGCAATAACTGCAGTACATATTGAAAGACCAGTTCAGAGGAAGCGAGTGTTTTCGCTCAGTCCAAAACCACTGCGATACAGCCTTTGCATTTTTTCGTTGTTAAGTTGCAAACAAATAACTAACAAAAGATTCAGGAGACACAAACAAAAGTGCAGATCAAAGTCCATGTGAGTACAGCCGAATATAAATAACTTGACACGATTCGCGAACATTGGGATCGTTCATGAAAGGTGCTTCAGAATAAGCCTCATACGTTTTTCGCCAAACTTATCGACGACTCTTGCGATCTTTCACGATGGAAAACGCCGAAGCATGTTGCCCCGTCATCCGAGCAGTTATGAACAGCCCGGTTAGGAGTTTCAACTGACTGCAGTTTGACTCAGGTATCGCAGCCGGAAACTTCACAACTCCGCTAACAAAGCTTAAACTATTGCTCAAAAGTTGAGATCAGGCTTCGCACCTGAGTGCAGTGAGGCAATAACCATGCAGTTGAAGTCCATATCAGTACGTTTCAAATCAAAAGTTCCTATTCATGCAAGCAGCTATAATGCAATACAAACTTGAAAAACGTTGTTACCACTTGGTAAGGTACAAAACAACCACGAATTTTTCTTACTGCGAAACACATTTAGCTTTAAGACGTTAAAAATACGCCGGCAAGAGTCTACAGAAACAAGGCATGATTTTCACACTTAAAGGCGAAAAGCGAGTAGTAACGGTTTAAGATCTTTCCTAGCAATCCAGTTACTATGTACAAAATAGTCACATACCAGAACGTATTGCTGTTGCCCCAACCATCCAAACATTTTAAAATGCATTTGCATTATAACACAGACCAAAGTCGTTAATGAACGTTCCACTGCATTTTTCACCATGCATGTCTACATCTTGCTACCCAGCAACGTTCAAGAACGAAAAAATATGACGTTCAAGTGCTGCGTGGGCACTGATGTTTCCAGCAACCAAAGAAAGGACCGTAACTCGGGTCAAGCAATAAGGGGCAAGTCAAAAATTAAAAAAATGCTGTGAGGAACATGCTGGGGAGTCGACAGAGAGATTATAGACCTGTTAAAACCTCCCGTGTATATAATAATGCTTTCTGGAAAACCGCATTGTGGTATATTAAGACCACGGTTTTCTGAATTGCTCATTCAGATTAACTCCCAAGCAGGCGCACGTGTCCCAAGAATCTAACCCAGAATATCTACTCACGTGCATTTACCAATGCCCTGAAGTGGATACGTTTTTTGCTGGAATAAATCAAAGAGAACAAACCTCATTCACAGCGAAAGAAAATACCCCTCAGCACAAAATATTTAATAAACTTTTAAAAGTTAATTGGGCAAGCGCATTTAGACGAAACAACAACCAACACCATATGGTATTATGAGATCAACTTGTCATGATTCAAATACAGTAAAGATTCTCTCTGACTCAATTCGAAAGTTTTGTTGATCTTTGCCTCGTTTAACTACGCATCAGCAAAAGTCCACTAGGCAGTAAGCAATGCTTATTGGCCCACACGACGTCGTTGGTACATGTTCAGACAGAAACTATGAAATCAAGCGATCACGCAATGTAAAAGTAAAAAAGCTTGAAAAGACAAAAAGCTGCACTTGGTTAGGTCACTTCAAAAAAACAAAGGCACAGGGAGGGTTATCAACACTTGACAATCACTTGTCCGATGGTATCGTTCAGGTCCACTTGCTAAACGCGAGGCAGTAACAGTGCCAGTGGTATGTCTGCATCCGCGAGGCAACAGCTGTTCGCTTGGCACGATTGCACAGTGCATTTCGACGTGATTGCGAAAGCACGCAGCGTATTGCCAAATTCACACAGTGGTGTCTTTCAGCTGAAGAGGAGACGACAAAGCTGCTTGCCGACGCAATACTTTAGTTCCGGGCACCCTCGAAAGAGGATCCCCTCCACCGTCGCAATGATCAGGCACAGCAGCTGGGAGGTCGGTGATCGACGAGGCCGCGATCGGTTTCACTTCTCCATCAAACGATTTGTCGTCGAGAGATGGGGACAACGACGGGTGGGAACGCGCATGCGTCAAGACAGGCGGTCGAAAAAAGTCAGGCTCGACCGGATTCGAGTACTGAGTGCTCGGGTGTGCGTTGTTACTGTTCGACGAAACCGCGAGGCCTTTCAGGTTTTCCTGAGATCTGCACAACAGGACAGGTCATCACAAGAAACGCGTGTTTATCAGTGCCGATAGGTCACTAATAAAAATTCAATCTAGATGTTTGTTAGAACAGGCTACGACTTCGTTGCTGCAGAAATTTTACGCAAAAGACAAAATCCTAACCCGTTTCTGACGAACTTTTTTAGACCGACGGAAGTGTCGAGCTCCTAACATCAGCCACCAGTTCTATAGCAGACGGAGAACACTACTGTTTTACTAAACAGCTTGTTGCTTTCTTAGAACAGACACAAATAATGCATCATTTAATTAATATACTTAAAAAAAATTAAGTTATCACTCCCAATGCGAACAGTAACCATTGACTGGCATCCTGAGGAACAGGGGTGGCTGTTTGCCAGAGCTTGAACAGCCTGACTTTTCGTCTTATGGTTAGATTTGAAAAGACATGGGCTGCGGAGCCGGAGCTCTAATTAAAAATCAGGAGCCGGAGCTGTGGCCAGAGAGGTAGCACCGTCTCGGGTCCCTTCCTAGATACTGACGGTTTGGCCAATTAGACTTACGTTACCTAAAACAGTGCTCTTTATAGCACACTAAACGCGATTGTTACGAGTTACAACACAAGACTGCAACTATGGATCTGTAAGCCTTTGATGTTTCCTTGGTTTAATCATCGCTAAGGCTGTCGCATTGTAGCTGGCAGGCGCAGTGTTACTTGCGGAAGCAAGAAAAAGTTAACCACCACAACATGTTACTTTCTACTCGGAATGATCACACCGGGTTCTTAACGATCGAAGAACTGGGCCATATTGAGCTATAATGAGTAGGTATACAATATCCATAACTTTTGTAGCTGTGTAATCATGCTGTTAGCAGGGAGTATGATTAAGATTTAATACCACTGCAGATTTAAGCCTGGAATGCACGGCACGCCATTGTAAAGCAGGAATTTTTATCAGAAATCAATAGGCTTACTAAATTACTGGCAAAGTTCACTAGGAAACATTACGTTTCCTAGCAGCAGCATAACATGAGAGTTGCAACTAATTGGTAGCGAACTATCCTACAAGACTCCGCACTCTCATCTCCGACACGGGCACCCACTCCCTCGGAATGACCCTCCCAAGAAGAGCCTGGGTCCGGCTTATCCGCACCGGCGTCGGGTGTTTCCGCTCCTGCTTGTACAAATTGGGTATGCCCTCCTCTGCGGCCTGTGAGTGTGGCGCAGAAGAACAAGCCGTCGATCATGTTGTCCTCCAATGTCCAATCCATCGACCTCCCCATGAACTGCATGGTCTGACGGTTCTGGACGATGAGACAATCGAATGGTTGCTCAACACCAGGCCCGAGATCTAGTGCGGCCAAGCACTGGATTGAAAGAACTCGCTCAAAAGAAGAAGGTAGCGAACTAGCATTGCTTTGCACAGCAATACATTTTCAGGAGAGTATGAAAAATTAGATGTGATCTTTACTGTTTTCATCTGTGGAAACAAATTTTATGTTTTCAGCACGGTAACAGTCTTAATTTTTCCGAAATTTTGCAGGTTAAATTATGCTTTACTTGTGCTTTTAGTGCAAAAGATAAACCAGAAGTTTTCAGCTATTTTCAAAAAGTCAATGGTGAATTTCTTGCTAGAAGTCAAGTCTAGAAGTCAAGTATATTTCTTCGAACGAAGGGTTTTTGAACACATCTTAGTGTTTGTTTTAATGCAAATTTGTGAATGTTAGAAAGGCCACATGAGAGAGGTAATCGACAATGTGTTTTGCGCTCTGCATGGTTTGTCCGGGCAGCGCTGTTAGCTGGAATTGCCAAGACTGCAACAGGCAAAGCATGCAACGAGTGCAAAACACTTGGTCAATTGGGACTGGTCTGTGTTTAAATGCTCGGACACAAATGTCGTTTTCCAAAGAACCATTTTCTTGAGTCTGGTCGCAAGAAACAACAAAAGGTCCTCAGGCATTGACGGCAACACCAGCGACTGCCTTTCTGAGAATTGTTTATACTACCATTATCTTGAGTTGCGTTTCTGCTAGTAACTGTTTTCTGAATCGTCTGAACCTGTGATTGTTGTTTTTTCGCTGATTTCCTCATGGTAAGAGCGCTGCATGTAAAAAAAATACCAGAATAAATTACTCAAAAAGGTTTGGTAAATTCTCTTAGTTTGGTGTACTTGATATAATTCATTTTCCATTCAACTTGACTCACACCAAGACAATTGAAAATATTAAATGTGTAAAAACGAAGAAAGCTGGAACCAAGCTATGAAAAGAGAGTTCCGGAGCCGAAGCTACACTCATGAAAACCAAGAGCTCCGGAGCTTGAGCCATGTTTCTGAAAAGAAGAGCTCCGGAGCCGGAGCTGTGTCATTTTACGACGGCTCCGCAGCACTGGAAAAGACAGATCTGTCACAAGATACCGGCCATTGATCTACGGACGTAGTTACAGTAAAACAAATGCCAGCTTCAGCAACTTGTCATGTGCACTTCACAGATACCAGAAAACCACTGAGACGAAGGCAAAAATTAACGTTCCGAGCTCATGCAGAAATAGATGGCGGATTATTTAAAAAGCGTAGCAAGGTTTGATTCAGGGAATTGCGCATGAAAATATCATACAAGCATTTTCTTACTTTGAAAACCGCACCAAATCTTTTACTGCAAGTCAAACTAACCCTAACACAGTAACACATGCTGAACACACGTACTTTCGAAGAGCAATGCTTTTTTCTTGGGATGCTCTCCACTGCTCGCGCGCTCCAAAACCTGCCTTCATAGCGACCGCTCCACTGTTCCAGTTCGAGTTGTTTTTCTGTATCCGTATTCGGGGCGTGGCGGGGGCGGAGCCAATGGTAAAACCTCTGAATGCTGATTGGCGAGAATACTCGGCACGTTCTGTTGTCCTCCACCGCTCTTTTCGTCTTTCCTTCAGTCGCTTTTTGTCAACGAAATTTACAAGACAACTGCCAACAAGAAGGCATTTTTAACTGTGGTAGACAACAAACGTTCTCTAAATATTCCAGCAAACCTCTTAAAATATTTAATTGTAGTAGAACGCTGAAGTTTTCCGATTTCTCGACTCATACCGTTCGTTTCACCGAAGGGCGCACTAACTACACGGCAAGACCACCAACTATAGCAGCTTGGGCAGACCACTAGGAAATTATTGCTAGTCGGAAAATTGGTTTGTCGTTGCAATGGTGCACCACTAACTGCACTCCTGAGGCAAATAGGTCTCAACAAAACGATCATTCGCTTTCAAAACACTGTTCTGTTTCCTTTTATTTCAAAAACATGTTAAGTATTCCTTCTGTAAGACAAAAAGACAAAGAAATACTTTTCCTAAGCGCAATTGTAAACGAGTCAAATTATGGTTTCATTTGTTTTCAGTTGTACATTTGCTCGTAGGACACGAATGAAATCCCTTAAACTCGTGGAAATTTGCAAGAAGTTTTGTTGCTTTCTGCAAGCCGCAGCAAATATAGGATAAGGAGGCAGTTTGTCACAAAAGGCAATGGAAACTAGTTTTGAATGAGAACAGTAACCATATGTATCTTACCTGCACGGGATCCAAAAGAGAAGGGAAAAAACCAACACAGCTCCCACAATGTTGTCCGCCAAAAATTCACCTATCTTGTCGGGGGCTATATGTTTAAAAATATCCCAGACTCTTTCGATGACATCTTGTGTTTGCTTGTTGCACTTGCCCTGTGCAAAAAAAGTCCAAACAAAGCATCAAATAAGTGAGAGCTTAGCATAAAAACGAGCAACTAAGTTAAAAGAGTATTGTAACTTTGTGATTTTTTTGTTCGATGCTTCTGGCACAGCATTTATAAGTAAAGTTTATAGTTGAGAGGATAAGCATTCTATAGTGACTGAATGTGACACGAAAAGTTCAACTGAATCGACCTGATGGTGGGGGAGGAGGCTTAACTTGTTCTACATCCAGCGAAAAATAACTATATTCTAGATGAATAAGATTGTAGGACTGAGGATGCGTAGTGTTATGTGAAAGCGATTTCCTCTTTAAAAAATTGCTAAGGATTCAAACCCTTAACCTTCGTGGAGACTAGTTACTTGAATACAGAAATGTGCAAGTTTGAATCATCGCAAAAAAGAGTAATACGGAGCCTAGTCGGCTGATTTGGCGTAAGCCTACAGGAAACCTAGACCTTCAATTGCCTTAGCGTAGTTCTAACGTTTTTGGCACCAGTTGCGCATATTGATGATGACAAGTTGATATTCCGGTACTAGCTTACAAACCTTTGAAGTTAAAAGACATGAAAGTGGGGCTGTGTCGGTATTTCTTAGCTGTTTGGCTTATACCACATCTTAACAACGTTAATGACTAAACATCACGTTTGTGCGGCACAGCACAACTTTCGCTAAGTTTCTTTGCCAACTTTCCCCCATCGCATTTGAACTTTTGCAAACCCAAACTTTCATCGAATGACCTACATCAGTAGCTGTTACACCGGGCAAAAAGTGATCAGTTGTATCTCAAAATGAAACACTTCAAAATGTATGCTGTCAAATGCAGTAATTAGGCAACGGCAGAAACCTCATGATGCAATGTATGATTCAAAAAAGGCCTGTTTTCTCGGAATAGTAACATTACATGTGTAAGTTGTAAACTATATCAAATTTTGAAACGGCACTTGAATTGTTGAATCACCAAGGCTTGGTTCACGCCGTTTTTGATACTTGTGGCAACCCACCATGGTAGAGAGGACTGGTATTACTTTAAGAGCGTCAGTCAAGGTAAGTGCAGCTTTGGGCTTTCAGCACACAATTCGCTCAAAGCATACTTAGTGTCTCGCACTGGAGAAATTACTCCGGTTTGGAAAACTTCTACAACACATTTTCGACTATGTTCAAAACTTTCTAAGTTGTTGCAGTTATTCATTCAAGATTTTGTGAATAATCTTAGAGAAGTAATGATAAAATACGTGTCACATCAGCTTTTCAGCAACTTAATTTTTTCTCAATATAACCTTTCAGACGCTCTTTTGATGTTTTCCAATGTCTAGTTAGGCCGTTGTAGAACAGCAGTAAGAAATCGATTTCGGATATTAATGCTGAATAACTTACGCTTGCCGTGTATGATTGGTCATGTTTGGCAAGCACAGTAAGAGTACACTGTGCATCAATTGTCTACTGACGCCAGACATGATATCATTCGACTTCGCGCGGTGCTGAGCATAAATGCACAAGAGCTATGCCGCGGACCACGGGAGAAGAGAACATTGAACAGTTACGAAATTTTCCACGCTGTCGTCGTCAGTCCCACCCACAACATTTTTACCACTCGGAAAATGTATGATGAAGGAGATAGTGACATGAGTGGACCGTAGAACGGCTGTGCCCATGTCTAGAAGCAAACCTCAGTTCAAAACTTCAAATTTTAACTTGCTGCATTGCATACCACAAGCACAGGTTGCACGGGAAAAAATTTTATTCGGACTTCCGCTCCAAACGCAATGGCCTTGAACTAAGCTCTTTTCATTTTAATTTTTGCAATAATTTTGTGGAAAACTCTCCAGACAAGTTTACAATCATTCCATTCGAAGCTGAATGCCCGGCAGAAAAACCGCCAACTACACCATTTTTTCAGTTCTGCTGAGCATTGATTTGCACGTTAGGGCTACACATCGGCTTTTCTCACCTGCTTGCAATAACCTAGTGAACATGTTGAGTTGTCAGGTAGCTGCTGCGGCGTTGGAATGGAGGAATCCGTGTATGGTTTGCATAACTTGGTCATGTTTTTTCCAGTAACATCGAGCGGCGCACAGCATCTCATACAAAGATCGGCCTTGTTTTTGGTGCAGAGACATGGCTGCATGCCTTTCGTCACGCAAAACGGTTCACATAGGCCAGCTTTACATTTTCCTGGTAATATTAAATGAAGTTCTAAAGCGCCAGGAAGTTTAACAGCAAAAATCTTAAAAGAATACTCAAGTTTTAAAGTGTAACTTCTCACAGAAATAAATTTGACTTGTTTTTTCTGCAATACTCTTGAAAAGAAAAGAACAAACGTCTAATAACAAGCGAACTTCACTATCCAGCAACGCATGAGTGACTACTGTTCCGATACGCATGAGCTACTGCTGGCGTCCCATTCTTCTTCAGGTCTCTGGAAAGTTGCCATGGTAACGGGGTAAATGAGAATGAGGCAGGCCTTTGTCAAGTCTACCACCAGGCCATCTGCCTCCGGCAAACAAATTTCAGAGATGTAATTGTGCAGCGTGCAACTAAGACATGGTAAAATCACGCATCGTTCTGCTGTTACTTTATACATAATTTTCAACTGCATATGATAAGTGCATAATCCAGCTTTCTTTCACGTTTAAATAGAAATATCAAAGTTTGTAGAAAGAAACACCCATGCCAAGGCAAGTCAAGACCTCAAAACACATGTTCAACCACGAAAGTCGGTGTACGTGCGGTTGTTTGATCAAAACCGCATAACTTTTATCCCAAAACGTTTTCCACTCACCCATGTCACCGCACTTTGTGTCATCAGGTTCAGGCTTAGCCTCTGGACACAAGAAACTGGTTCCATCGCAGTAAGCATCTTTCTTGCATAACCCCGGAATACGAGCCCGGCACATCTTGGACTGGGGTGCTATCTGCATGAAAAATCTTTTTCGTTGAAACGTATACATTTTTATACAGATCCAATACCTTCTGTTATCAAATAATTTTTCAGTAGAGCCCAGATGTTAGTGAACACTTACAAAGCGAAATGTTACAAACATGACGAACGAGTTTTACAAAAGCGATGCGAGTCAGATAAACCGGATTTATTTTTATTTTTAGAACTGCTGAAAAGGTATCATACTTGACTTTCCCTAAACAAAAACTGATGGTTTTAACAAAATGGTACTGGCTAAGAAAAATAAGGGTATCGATAAAGCAGTTTTTCAATGAAATTCTGGGATGAAAGACAATTCCAATCTAAAAACGTTATCCCGAACTGCGTGAAGAACTGCAACAGTTTTTTGCCAGCATCAAAGACATAAGTAACATGTTATCTAAAATAAAACTATGGATTTGGACAACTATTTCTACTTCGACCTTGCTGCAAAATCATAACATCCTTTGAAAGGTACCCTTGCACAACAACCACTCAAAACTCAAATGCTGCACAATGTACGCAGACTATATATTTCGTTTACTGAGCAGCCATCTTCAGTTCTTATTCAAATAGAATTTAAAATTATTTGATTTTCAGATCTTTCAGACTCTGTATTTATACCTTTATTTTTAGACTATGTATGCCTTTGCAATTTTTTTGACTATGTATTGGGTCATTCCACATCAAGTCACCAATGGGCTAAACCCTACCCTTTCAGAATTGAATGAAATTTGGCACACGGGTTGGTTTTGACCCCCAAAACTGAAATCAGGGTTCCCACATTTTCAAAAATCATTTTCCATACTTTTTCAATACTAAATTAAAGAAGTTCAATACCATTACTTCTCTTTCTTTTTCGAAATTCTTAATCATGGAACTCAATTTTGCACACTGCATGACACTGCAAAAATAATGAAGCCCTTCTTGATTTGATACTGCTTGATTTCTTTTCCAATTAGAACTTCCATACTTTTTCAATACCTAATGTACATTTTGACTAAATGTAATATTTTTTCAAGGTCTTAAAAAACAAATTTGAAATTCAGTATTTTTTCAATACTTTCAATACAGCGTGGGAACCCTGTCAAATGTGTAATTTTCCATTGCTCGGATGATCGGTTTCCAAGATATGGGAGGTTATTTTTTTTGAAAATTTCGAGAAGGCGGGACACCTAAATTCAAACAACCATGTCTTTTGAACGAGTGGTTCAATCTGGAAAATAAGGTATCTTTGAAAAGGAGAGAAACCCAAGAATTCAAATCTGTTATCATTTTCATAATTTGGGTTAATTTGGGGTGTTGACCTGTTGACCTATGCCTTGACCATGAAATTGACCCCACTGATCAAATTATGAAATGCTGCTGACCATTGCATATCGTAGCCCTGTATGTCACCTACAATATATCAAATTATGAAATGCGTATTATTTTTCATTTTTGAATAATAACTTAAAATTGGAATTAGCATATATGGACAGTATTGGTTAAGTTCAAGCCAATCAAATTCGAAGCAAATCTTTACGCCGTCAATTCACCATGCGCAACTTCACTTCCAGGGTTACAGTTAGTGTTTAGGACATCGCAGGAGGTCAAATTAACACGCAGCAAAAGTGTATTCCCATGGTGAAATGACAATGTTAAAAGTTTATCTATCCAACTGAATGTATGTTACCTACACTATATTAAGATATTTAATGTTTTTTCTGGTACATAAAGTTGCTAAAGTCTTATCGACTCGTGTCACCAGAAAAACCACACCACTAAGCCGAACATTTCACTGGTAAGAGACAAAGACATCAAATAGTTGGCATGGAAAAGTAAAATTGAAGTACCCCATATCAACACGATTTGTTTCCATCATGAGCAAGAATTGCTTAAAAAGTTTTCATTGCAACAAAGAAAATGTAGTGATCCATTTAACATTCATCCCAACAAGCAAAGGACAAATCATTGCGGGTCTTGAGTCTTAGCAGCTATGAGAAACTGAAAAATCCACCTCCAAATGTAATTCCGAGTGAAGAACACTGCGGGACATGTGCGATTAAACTGAATAAGGAAATGAAGGATATGCTAAATGCTGTACAAACTAGGTCTAATGAACCAGATGCTGGTGTACTGAAGCGTGACAATGAAGAATGAATGGATACAAGTTCACCACAACAGGATATCAATGTTGATAGAGTCACTTTTAGTTCTCGTGAAAAGGACACTTAGCTTGTCATGTAGACCAAGAAGGGCAAAACAATGTTACGTGAGCTGAAGCAACAAGTTGGTGAATTCAATCAAAAAGACGAAAATAGACGAATGTGTCCTGGGAAAAAAGAGTGTGCGTGACAATGATGGTGACAAAATGCTAGAATACCCTTTTCATCCTTCAATGCCCGGCTCTTCTTCACTAGGTGGTTTGAGGCACCAAATTCTTTCATTGTTCTTTCTATGGTGAAGGGGTCAGGGTTAAATTTCGAAAACATTCTATACAAGAAGTGGATCTTTTGAATATTTCTTTAAGTTCTTCCAACATGGTACGAAATAAATATAAATCTTCTTTGTCGTTCTCATCTAATTCTGAGCCAGATGGGTCCAGTTCAACTTCGTAGGTATTCTCAACACAACACTTTAATTTCTTTGCTTCTTTTTGAAGCTTCCGTTTCCCCGTTGACTTCTTCGTTGATAGAGCCACGTGCCCAAATGTTTGACTGGTATTTCATGCAAAATAGGTAATGCGGCAGTTACGTCTACAAGCAAGTGTCCTTTTCAGGAGAACTAAAAGTGGTTCTCATCATTGATATCCTGTTGTGGTCAACTTAGATATTCAGTATCTCACAGACTAGAGCCAATTCAGCAAAACTAAGCGCATTTTCAGATTCAGCCAGACTTTCCCTGAAAACGTCCAACATTCAGAGCCTTTTTGTTATAGTGTGAATTTAAAAATTCAATTCCATGGCTGTCATGGTATTATTCCATGTATGAAATTACGACATGTATCGCACGTACGACCAGCACTTCTCACTTGACAAATCACCAGCATGAGACAGGAGAAATTACGCTCAGCTGTATAATCCGAACTGAGTCATCTCTTGTCAAAACACACGCTGGTGCATTTTTGCTCACGACACGACGGCAACAACGTCAATTATTTCGCGCTGTCACATGAGCTGCTGCTCACGCGAAGGGGTTACAGTAAAACGCGGCAGTAGTTTTCATTGAGAAACAAGTTTCGAAAATATCAGCACAAAGGAGTTGTTAGCGTGATGCTTTGCAGTAATCATATTCCTCAAAACACGAAAAACTAGAACGGAAAACGCTTGGGTGATTCAAAAAGAGCGGGATAAACAAATTAACCTACAGACCATTACTAAACAAAATTAATATTAAGTGAAAATTTGGTGTGCGTGATTTTATTCAGTGAACAAATCATGCTGCGCTGTATGTGAACGATCCAGGTTCAGCGTTGCTGCATATACATGCAACTGTGCTAAAACCATTGTGCCATTGCCCGATACGGTGAAAAATCTAACTGGATCAACCTCTTGTATCCGGATCTAGCCAAAACGAAGGAGAAATGTGTTAAACGTTACTTCATGTACATTTTAATCTTTTTGAGCCAACTGTAACAAGTTTTATTGAATACAGCTGCAGAGGAAGCTCTCCAACGTTTGCAAGAATCAAAACTAGAAAAAAGCATCGTAACGTCTTCAGCCCACACAACGCCAGGCTGTGTCCATGCATCTTTGACTTGTTGTCACCTTAATGCTTTCGGTTCAGTATCAGTATCGTTTTCGCTTAAACAGAGGCAAAAGTAACAAACTTTGAGCTTTAAACTTTACCGACCGAAAAAAAACAAGTTTTGTGCTAAATATCTAAGTTCGCAGCAGATGATACCATGCAAGCTGCAGCGATCCGAGTAATACCTGACAGTCTTCCGTGCAGCAAGGATAGTTTTTGTTGCTGCACTTAGCGCGGGCTCGCAAAGTGCAGTTGGAAAAACAGCATGGGTCATCCTTTGCAGCAGCAGTTAGATAACCAACATCACAGGCTTCGCCTTCATTGACCTGCAAGACAACCGTTCACCGAAGGCTTACAAAGACAACGCGTCCTGTTTGTGGCTGAATAAACCCAAGCTCATTCAGAAGCTAAACCTTTTGCGAGTGTACAATACGGTCATCTAAACAAGCCAACTTTACAAAAGAGAAAAAGAATCAACAAACTTAGTGTAATGTAGGGTATACCGATTAATAAAAATTTCGTTGAATTTTTTATTCATATCAAAGCCACGTTGCGACATGCACAGCAGCCAAGTAACTGCTACTTGCGTTTACAAATAGCAACAAATCGTTAGATTCGTTGAATAACATTCCAAAACACAGCGATAAGGCTGAAATTAAGTAAAACATGAAACGAAGACACGCTGCATACCTGGTAATTACCACAAAACGAGTCTTTCTCTTCTTCAAAGCACAGGGGAGCTTTACTTCTTAGACTTGGAAAAATGTTATGCTTGCTGCATGTTGAAAACAACTTGTTGTTAGGATAACGACCGCTGACCGCAGCAGGGTACATAATGTAGTTGCCTCCATTCGCCTGCAAACAAGAATTCAATGCTAAGTGTTTCCAAAGAATTCACAGTGCCTCCGATACATGGACCTACAGACGCTACGCGGGAAAACTGACACAACTTTTTACTACTAGAAACAGGACTCAAAATCTCTTGAGTACTTATCTGATCATGTTTATAAACAAGACAAAAAGGTGACTATGATACACTAAGCAGTTCCAAAGAAGTGGGTGATACTTTATTAAAAAGAAGGCACACTTTGCTACAGCCCAAAGCAATTGATAATTTTTCTGTTGAGACCTTCAGAAACATTTACAACATACAAATGGAAATTTTGGTGAAAAAAGCTAAAATAAGTTAGTGGAAAACCTGGAGTTTAACACACGAAGAAATTCTCACAATTCGACTTGGAGATAGAGATGTGCGCACGGCGGTCAACCAACGTGGGTCGCGAGTGCCTGTATTAATGGGACGGGCAGGGAATACCAACACAAAATTCATGTAAGAAGGTACCGCACATAGGTTTGAGCAAGCGCGGCCCCGATCGTACGTGACTGGGGGAGAACAAAAAGAGAAAAATGTTCAGCGCGGTAATGACTGCAACCCTTTGTACACTAGCCGGTCGGGCAGGTTGCGAGTCTACAGGCAGCTGATCTTACTTTTAACGGTTAGGAACAGCAGCAAAAATTTTCAGCCCGTATAAATCTTCTACTTGAACCATTCTGTTGCTATTTACCTCATATAAAGTTTTTTTATGTAATTTATAAAGTAACGTTTCTTCTAAATTTTCATGAAAACATTTCGAGCCGAAAACTTGAGGTAGGGAGCAGATTTTCAGACGATACTGTATGTACAGGTTAGGGAGGTCACGACTAGCATCGTTACATTTCAACCACAGCTCTTCCCATCCACTGACACGAGAGCGCTTGAGCTGAACACGAAAAGGCGACCATGAATGTTCAATGTCATGGAACCACAAAAGCATAAAAAATCACCGGAGCTTTTTCAAATCCGAAGCCAAAACCGCCGCTCCACCCACATCTTTCTAGTGTTGACAAACACAAATCATGAACAACTGAAAAACTTGTTGACTGACTTGGCAAAGGTATACGTCAGTGACCTTCTCATTACGCATTATCCCCAAGGATCTGCTTGCTTTGCTTTAGTTCACAGCGAGAACTACGCCAGATTACATGTCAACGCAAGATGCAGGCAGCTTCGCCCACTTGAGTGTGATTTCGAATTAACATTACCAAGGTCACAACGAATTGGTAAAATTTAATCTTGCTTCAACGGCTAATTACGTGCTAAACGCTTTACTGCACAACTGCTTTGCATTAAAACCTACACAGAATAAACAAAAAATATAACGCTGAAAACGATTAGGTGAGACACTGCATCATAGGGTGACATTCTTGTGGTACTGACATGAAAACTTACCTTTTCAAGTGTTCATTGTTACGAACAAGGTACTGTATTTTTCACATGGCCAACGAGGTTTTCAATGCTGACATAAATGCAAATCCACGAGGGAAAAAATTCAACGTTAATGGACATTTACATGTGTATAATAATTTTCTGTATAAAAATGTGCGAGCAGTGGCCATTGATCGCGCATTAACAATATAAGAAAAATATCTGCATCAAGTTTTCGAATACGCACAAAAATGCAGCCAGGTTTAGAAGAAAGGCCGTGTCTTTCATCGAACTGACAAATTAGGTAAAAAGAATTGATTCAAGAACACAAACCAGAGTTGAATGCAAACATCCCGTCGATACCTCTTTGCATTTTTAACTTGTAACAAAGCTTCACGCCTCACTCATGACGTCACGCGCCATCACCATTGGCGCGTATCCAGCTGAGCCATGTGACTACGTATGCTTCGCGCCACTACGTCACTACCGAAACAGCCTTTTGCGTTTTTCACTTTTTACAGCGCTTTTCTCCTGAATCACCAATAAGAACCTGCAGCAAGATCACTGCAGTTCTATTTGCAATGCACTGATGATGATAACAGGACTTATCGAAACGTTTGCAATATGTCATTTGTATCGTTTTCTTTGGCAGTGATTTTCATTATATAGGTAAAAAGATTTTATTAATAATAACCTGCGCATAACAATAAAGCAGTTCAGGTAGATTATTAAAGGCAAAGGCAATACTTTCCAGGACAATAACGCCAAAATAAACGTAGTACCTGTCCTGGAGTGCAACTGCCAGCAGTATTTCCATGACCTTCGTCATGCTCGGCTCCAAAATTGTGTCCCAATTCGTGAGCAGTCACCAAGTCCGCTTCAGTTGTCAAGATCTTTTGTCCCCAGTTGACAGTGGAAGTCAGACCCGTGTTCAGGTAGAGCGTTGGCTTACCTTTCCTGCAACGATAAATATAACAGTGCCGAGGAAAATGCTTCATCAGTGGAGGACATGAAGAAAAACCCTTTCGGCGTGCAGTGTGTCTTGTGCTGGCAGCTCAAGAACAGTGAAGACAACCCAACATGGCTTCATAAGTTTCTTCATTTAAGTTTTATTATACTCGCTTTGTACTCTTTTCAGATTGTCGCGAGTGGTCCGCGGTGCCTACCTCCGCTTACCCTGCGCCGTGAGCCATGCAGTTACTTGCGCAGTACTTAATGCAGTAATGCATCTTTTGTGCGACACACACGTGCTTTGACAAGCATAGTCAATGAGTAAGGCGCGCAGCGACTTCGCCATGTTTAACCGCTCCAAGCTGTTCAACCGGTGACCAATATTTTAAAGCAGTCAACACTATCGCGAATTCCCATGCGAAGGGCGTGGCCGGGTCCTGACCACCCGTTTTGGCGATTTGCAAATTTGACACTTCACTTCCTCAAAATTTCAATGCAATTTTAAGTGCAAACCTGTTTGGCCAGATATGACTACCGAGACCTCACGTGAAGAGCCCAAGGGGTCTCAAACTCAAACTGCTCTGAGGGCTAAATGAGGACTTAAGAAGTAACCCGAGGGCCGCATTATGACGCTGACGCAACAATAGCGGTACCTGAACCTTATTACAAACAGCTTTTACATCTTATTTCCTGTGAAAGGTATTTTGATTTATAGGCAAATTATTTCTAGCCTTCTCTACATTCGTTTGTAAGAAAATTGTTCACTCGTTAGCCGAGTACTTTATTAACACTGGTGAATAAACTGAATAACGTAAATGTTAACTATTATTTGAAAATTACCGAAAAGCATCGCAGGCCGTACAAAACACTCCCGCGGGCCACATGCGACCCGCGTGTTTGAGACCCTGACCTACACCATGACTTGCTATGAAGAAAAAACAGATCTCACAAGCAAATGACGTTTTCTACGCACAAACAAATAATTCTCTCTAAAAAAAAAACCTTTTTAATGGTACAGTGTATAAAATTTGTATGATATGTATGTTTCGCTGCGCAGATGCAATTTTGTTGCGAACGTGATTAACAATGGACATATAGAAGCAAGAAATAGTTTGGTCTGTAAAACACGGTTGTCACGTGACCCAGGAAGATGTATGAAAATGATGGGTAGCATTATACGCTACTTTTCCTGACTCGTATAGTAAACTAAGGTTTTTGGGCAAGGTTAAAAATCGTAGTGTTTCTGTTATTGTGCAATTGCCGTGTGATCGCGGCATTTGTCGTTACTGTTTGACCGAGGTAAACATTCTGCTGTTTCGTGTGTGAGTTCTTCTGTGCAGAAACATGCGTCCGAACGAAACACACGTTGACCACACGCTCCAAGCAGGGATGTGGAAGCGGAAGCGGTCCTTCTTCTGTGGAAGCGGAACCGCGAAAATTCTACCGCTTTCTGCATAGGGTATAATTTATCCTAACTTGCCCGAAAACAACTAAATTCAAACATGACCCCCCCCCCCAGAAAAACGTCTTCACTTTCATTTTGGGTGCCATTTTTGTGAAATAAACGCACATACAGCAATGTTGCGAAGGTTTGCACATATTTTGCCTAAATTTCCGCACATTCTGCCTGTGTTTTAGGGGATTTTCACTAATTCAAAATTTTGGGGGTGCGGTTGCACCAGGGATGTGGAATCGGAATCTGGAGGTGGAAACGGTGGAAGCGGTCCTTTTTCTGTGGAAGCGGAAGCGCGAAAATTCTACCGCTTCCCCTTCCACATAGGTTATTTGACTTGAAGAGTAACTTGGCGAAAAAGTTTTGTCCATTTCCCGATGTGGATTAAACGGTGAAGTTGCACTATAAGTCTGAATGAACGCACGATATCAATAGCGCGAGAGAACAAAAAAAGCATAACTAGCATCCAGTGGCGTAACAGGGGGGGGAGGGGGAACTTCTTTCCCCGGGCGCAGCACTTTGGGGGCACCAAATTGAGGTCGGAATGTTAGGAACTAATTACGAAATGTTAAATGTCAGCGGATGCTAACACCTACAATTTACAAAGTGTCGAAAGTTATTGCGAAATCTCATCAAGATCACCAAGGTTCGCAAAGCGAGCATTTATGAACCTAAGTGTCGTTTCCAGGCGGAGTTTCTGTCTCCAGCAATAAGCGCCCGCATGTGGTTTGACTCACGGCTGCGTCTCAGCGATTTCAGATAGCCAGGGTTGCGAACTTTCCGATCATTTTATAGTTGCGTCATAATGGGACGGGAATCCAGCGTTCACAGTGCATGCAGAGTGCTATAGTGCGCATGCTTTTAGTGCAGCGATAAAACTCAATGTTGTTATCAGGGATGTGCAGAGGGGGGATGAACGAGGCGGCGGCCCCGGTCATCCAACGCAGTGGGTCATCCAAAGAGCAAAATAACAAAAAGTTCATTTATCAAGATCTTGTAGCCTGACCAGGGGTGCAAAATTTTCTGTGAATGTTAGTAGCGCACAGCAATTTTTCGTAGCGCACACATACAAGCTTTGCCATACAGCATTCATATGCATGAAATATAAATCGTAAAAAACGGTCGCGCACTCCACGTTTCCGGTCGCGCGGCGCGAGTGCGCGACTGCATTTTTTTATTGCTTTCTAAAACGTGCTGCGTGGATCTGATGGGAACTTGACTCAGACTCAGGGAGCATGCAAATGTATGGTAAGTGACCTGAGAGATGAAGCATTGCCATCGTTACCTTCATCTGTTTTTACTGAACAAAACATCCTTAGCAATTTGTTTATAGTTCAGAAAAATATAAAGGGGGAATCAAATTGCATGGTTGTACTACTTATTTTCAGATACTATTTCTAAGAGAAACAATAGACAACTCAATCTCCTAACATGCCGTAAGTGCTATCTTCTTTTGGTGGGCCTATCTGATATGTACTTGTATGAATAAATGCAATGTGTAAAAATTTGCTTGCAAACGGATGTCTCAAGCCCACAGAATAAAACAAATTATTAAAAACCTAACACATTAAAAAGAGTTCATTTTGATTCAATTTTTCAAGACTAGTTTTTACTTATTCCAAATGCCTGTATTTTTCACATTCCTCAATACTAGAATTTGGTGGGGGAATGCAATCAAGCAGCTGCCCCGGGAATCACCAGACCTATCTGCATGGCCCTGGTTGTTGCGACTACAGATCTGGATGTTTACGAAAATATTTGAGCTTTCATGGTTTGACAAACTTCATGTTAAAATGGATTTGGTGTGGTTCTGAAGGATGTTATGATGATTTTTGTTTGTGGGATATTTAAAGAAATGCTGAATACTTTTGCAAAATTGTAATTGCGGCTGTGTAACAACGTTAAGTATATTAGCCATTGCGAACTTTTAAGTTACTGCTACATGTCCTTGCTTTACAACACTTTGGCCTAGAAACTGAGCATTCCCATGGACATGATTGTCGAAATTCAGGTCACACAATTGCTAACCTGGAACTTCGCACGGAGCGTCACTGACCTTAGATATTTCTCAGATCAGTTAGTGGATGCGACACATTTCATTTACAGCAATTTTTTAAGGAACAATCGACAAATTTACAGTAAAGGCAAATAACGTTTTCTTTGAAGTTAGATAATTACAGTTAAAGCATTAAATCGCAGCTTCTTTCATTTTCTGTCAACTTTTCAGGGTGTTAGCCTATATCCAAGAAAGTGCTTCGGGATTTTGCAATTTTATATTTGTCTAGCAGTTATGTATAAAATCATTTGCCTGCAGTTTTTCATATGGATTCTTCTCTTTTATGTATTCGTGACTCGTGAGTCTCCCTCAGTCAGTCCTTTATGATGTTTTATTACTCAAAACTCTGAGAGTGCATGCTCCACAAACCCCTAGTCCCTACAGCTCGCACAGCGATGATTGTAACCAGACCTGACCTGGGAGTGGAACAAGAGGGTGCGCTGGATTCGGCATCTTCGAAAGGCTCTGACAAACCCGTGGTTTAGAAAACAAGGTGGAACTCTGGTCAATTTTATCCTGTGTTGTCAAAAGATTTTTATGCCCAAAAATTTGTCATTAAAATTCATACATATTTGTACAGATGATCAGGGAACTTTTTGGTTAGCTTTTGTATTTTATTTCACTAGTTGCTACAATTCGAGAATACATTACCGCAATTTGGAGTGTCGTAATAAAGCAGTTTGAATGTTCAATCGTGACCAAAATTTCAGAGGGAATAGCTTCACGCGAAACTACTAGATTCTTACTCCTACGGTAGTTAATGATTTCCAAGATTAAAGGTCTCGACGTCAATTCTGTGACATCACAATCACAGGAAGTTTTCAGACGGGTCTAGAAACTACGACATGCAGGTGATTGCAGGGCCCGAGTCAGCTTTCGACGCCTCTTTATTCCGAACTCATTCTTCGCATCTATGCTGCCATGAACGGGTTGGGTGGGGGCGCCAAAACTGAGTTTGCCCCC
>Ga0210059_1003520_pt1 | contig 25087 bp, 13 predicted proteins | sample Ectturendosymbi2_FD_188042 | JGI IMG/M metagenome (GOLD analysis project Ga0210059, IMG submission 188042) | Ecteinascidia turbinata endosymbiont from Florida, USA - Sample 2 (SPAdes) (version 2) | ecosystem: Host-associated > Tunicates > Ascidians > Unclassified | place: Key West, Florida... | reverse complement strand
CTGGGTATAAAATGTAATATGGGTAATGCGGTTACAAGGTAAATTGAAGTAAAATCTAGTGCAGGCAAAGCCAAGCCCACAGAAGAAAATGGTTTAGAGTTATCAAATGAAACATTTACTGTTTCCACACATTCAAAGAATGTCTGAAAATATAGGCTAAAAAACACTGTTAAGGCAAGTTTTAATACAACTGTGAGATAAATGACTGAAATGTTTCAGTGTTCAAAATTTCTCAGCAAAAATGGGCTGAAATGTCGTAGTGAAAAAAACAGATTACAGGGCTGTAGAAAATGGTTTACAATTTTATTTATATTTTGGAAGGTATGCTTTTTGTAAGCCACTTATTATGATGTTATGTACTGAATAAGCATTTGCAATGTGTGATCAGTCCACTGAAGCAGGATTGATTTTTGCAAACTATGGTTCTATACAAGAGCAGCCAAAACACTCGTACAATATATCTCCTATTTTAGAACCAAATTGTACCAGTAAACTTGAAGATGGAAATTTTTCACCGAAGAGAAAAAATGGTAAAAATTGTGTTTCGTTTGAAATTCTAGACAATTTGTATTAACTCAAGGATGATGATTGTTTAGATAGAGCAAGCATACTAATATCATATATAACCAGGCAAGACTTGAATAATAGAGTTTAATTGTCAATGGAAGTCGAGTATGAAAACAAGCAGTTGTGATTTGGTGATATAGCTTACTTTTTGTTAACAATTAAAGTTTATAGCTTTCGTCTCATTAGGTTGATGAAATAAAGCATAGTGAACATTAGAAATCTGTAACGTTGCAGTCAGTAGTAAAGTGGGTTAACAAAAAATGTTTTTGGCTATCTTTACCTCTAACAGTTTTTTCTGCAACTTGATGAAAGTTTAAATTCATGGTAAACTTCTTTTTTGCAAAGGCTTATTCAGGCATTGTGGTTGTGTACAACAAGAAAGTTATTTTTATACAATGTAAACTTTGTTTAATTAAAAACTAAGTATTGTAGCCACAACTGCTTCCAAAGCAACTCTGTGCATTGCTGGGAAAGTTAGCTTGTTATGAACAACTTTTACTCAACAGTGTGATTGCATGCACACAGAATATTCATAATGTAAAATTTAATACCATCCATCCACATTCATCAGTCAAACTTGACTTTTTTTGGTCACATGGTTTATCCACCCTCTACTTTAGTCACCAGCGAAATATCCAATTAAATTTTTTGTGTAAATGTTGATCTCAGGTGTACTGAGCCAGATAAATATGAGTTAAAAATGGCATGCGAGTTCCAAACAATGCTTTGAAATTATAAGTCTGGTCTTTGATAAAACTGCTTTGAAACGTATGTGGTAGGTATTTCTTTGTGACTTAGTGCCACTTGTTAGGTAAGTGGTACAACATCTGGTCATAAGTAACATAGCAAACACTTTTACAAATGATTATAGGGTTAGATACTTTTTATTCAGCTTTGGCACATTTTTTTCTACGGTTTAATATAGAAAACTCGAATATTTATAAGCACCAAGACCTGGTTAATAAGAAAGAAAGCAAAAGGTTTGTCAGTGAATTTTGGCCTTACTTGTTAGTTCTCAATGCACAGTCTTAAGTGTTTCCTGGTGCTCTAGCCATTAAATGGTATGATGTTTTTCCTACTGTGTGCAATAGATGTTTGTCTTCACAGGAATGAATACTTTGCTGATATACAAAACACTCAAAATTCACCGAAAACCTGTGGAAAAGGTTCATTTGTCTGTAATGCCTTCAAGTTTATCATCCATTTCCTCTGCTATACCTGAGTATGGAGAAACAGAAGTTATTATTGAAGATGATGATACAGAAAAATACCTGACCAACTCATCAAAAAAACCAAAGCCACCAAAGGTCAATAATGCTTTACTGTATATGCATTGCATACTGTATACCCTTGTATTATTGCCTGGTGAAGTTCATGTGACTATTGATGTTGTTCTTAGAATCTAGTTCATCTAGAACAGTGGCTTGTCATTCAATTGCTGTGAAAAATCTTGCAAATATGTAATAACCAAAGTTCATGGTTTCTATTATTCTTGAGCCCTAGTGTATTGAAGCTAAACATCAATGTGTCCAACCTGTAAAAGCATGATCATTTTGTGGTTGTTTCTTGGTTTGAAAAGTTTTGATAAATTTCTTGTTCTGTATACTAGGACATTCCTTCAAAATATCCTAAAACTGAAGACCCATCTGAACGGATTTTTCAATCATCTTCACTGCAGGTTGTGAAAGGTAGAAACAATTCTTATTTTAAGTTAGTGTGAAAGCTTGTACTGCGAATCAGTGTATAGCTGTACTTGCTTTTATATATAAGTTGATTTGTAAACAGAGCAATGTAAGCCTTAACTTGTGAACCATATCATAACCCTTTAACACATTCGCTGCCAAGTTCAAGTGGTTTGCATGAAAACAGGCTGTTCGCACATGTCCTTGTTCTGGCATAACTCCAGTGCTGAAAGCGTTAGAGAGCTGTTCAAACATTCAAAAGACTCAGCAAGTATCCTAGATTGCAATGAAAAAAATTTAGGTTTTGGGTTTTGGATCTTTTGTGAGTGATATCATAAGTGGAGGACTTTTAGGCCACTTGGGCCCACTTCATCTGGCCCAAGGCATAAACCTGCTAGATGGTAGGATTTCACAGAAGTTTTCATTGGAAACTAGGCTAAAATCTGAGTCTTTCGATACTTTGGATGTTTTGCTGGGGTTTCGGGTTGAAAAGTTATGATCTAAAGTAAACAAAATAATTGATTAATTCACTTATTAGATAATTAATTTGTTTATGTTAGATCATAACTTTTGAACCAGAAATGCTAGAAAGTCAATTGAAGGCTCAAAAGACGTGGATTCTAGCCTAGTTTCCAATGAAAACATCAGCACAAAATACTTCTGTCTAGCAGTTGTGCCCTAGGCCAGGTAACATGAGCCAAAATAGCCAAAAACCTACTCACTTATGACATCACTCACAAAAAAACAAAACCCAAAACAGAAAAATATTTTTTCATTGCAGACTTGAAGACTTGCCAAGTCTTTTGAGAGTTTGAACAGCTGTCTAGTGCAGGGTTGGACAATTAGCAGCCCACAGGCCACATGTGGCCCGCCACAGCATTTTCAGTGGTCCACAGAAGCATTCAGAAAATATCTTCAGATGTGAAATTGTGTGGATTTACATTTGTTACAATATTGCTTGCGCCAGACAAAGTTTATTTGCACAAAACCAATTATACCAGCACCTTTTCTATGTACCATTAATGTCTTTGTTTTGTTCATTTTATGATCAAATTAAAACTTATTGCCCTCCACTAAATGCGGCCTTCTCAAAGTGGCCCCCGAGCCAATTTAATTCCCACCCCTGCTCTTGTGCAATCGCCTGAGGAGCTATGCAGTTGGTAAGGCAACCAAAACTGCTGGTTTTAAGCTGATTTCAAAGTATGAATATATTGTACCCTGGCACTGAAGATGTTAAAGCCTGCAAAAGCCACAATCATGACTTTGGAAGTTATGATCAGCCACAACTCGCAAATGGATAGTGCAAGAAAGTCAGTGAAGACATCCTCAGATTTGGAAGACAGCAATCGATCTGATGAGTTCAAAAAACGGTACCTTTACATTTGAAATGTTTGAGAAAAACGCAAAAATGTGATTTTCCACAAGTGTTTTTTTAAGGAATTTTAAAAAAATTCAAAACATTTCTTTCATGCTTCCCTGTGAGCTTTTTCAAAACATTTTTTTGGCTTGGACTATGTCTGAAGACCCCAACTAACAAAAATTTCAACCAAAGTGAGTCATCACTATTTTGGGAAAGAAAATTTTAGTGTGAAAAAAGTGGGTGGGGTCAAGTTATTTTCAGATTATGTCATTGGGGTTTAAAAAAAGTAGAAAGGGAGTTCATTTTTTTCATGTGAAGGAATCTAGGTGACAATTGGAATCTTTAGAGCCCTTCGTTGACTTTCTATCATTAGTGGTTCGAAAGTTATGGCCTAAAAACAATAAACTAATCAGCTAATCCCATAGGGAATTAGCTAAGTTCATTTTTTCAATTACATTCGCAAAGTTATGGTGATAACTAGGGCAACCAAGAGTTAATAAAGTCAAAATTTTTCTGCCTTCTTTAAAGCTTATGAAACGTTCACAAACCAAATTTCCTCCTCATGCCATGGGGGAATTCCAAGTTATTAGTCAAAAAATGTCAAAATTTATAGTTGGGTCAATCTTTTCTTGCAGCACAGTTTTTTTCTATTCATGAATATTTTTGTGAAACTACAACAACAGATATTGATAAGCTTTTGCAAGTTTTGTTGCAATTCTATAATAATAATGGCAGGTTTTTTTTATGTGTTTTAGGGACCCGAATTAAAAATCAGGTCCCTAGAATCAGTGAAAATTGTCATTGGGTCCCTAGAATCAGAGCAAATCGGATCCCTAGCATCAGAGAAATCGGGTCCCTACAGACCCATACTGGGTACCTAACATTTTCCTTAAAAAAGCCCTGATAATGGGTTTGCTACGGTTTCTGACATAATGTTGTTTTGCCCACTACTCGAAGATTGAATATTATGTAGGATAAGGGTGGTAAGGCAAGAAACGTGGTCTTACAGTATTTGGTAAATGCTCAATCCATTACACATGTGTTTCAACTTTATTGATATTGTCAGGTTTGACTCTACTGTAGATATTAATGTACTTATCAATATATCACCCGTCAAAGTTAAAAAATCAATTTCTTTTAAATTTTGAAGCTTAGACTGCATGCATATGCTTCTGGGTTAATGTTAACACCTAAGGCTGAACTATCTTTCAGTTGCAAACACAGAAAATTTATAGGTCAAAATAAAGTCAAAATTTGTAAATTATAAAGTCAAAAGCTTTTGAGTCAAAAAATTGGTTGCCCTTGTGATAACTGATATTTTTATGTAGAAACTTTATTTCCAACATGTTTAGTTTCTGCTCTACGGCTTTTTGAATATAAACCACTAATTTTTTGGCATTGTTAAAAATGGGTTTTCCTCCCAAAACACATCACAATCACATCACAGGTATGTGCAACATACCTCAAAAGATGCGTTTCTGTCTTCTGAATCCGATGATATCTTCACTAACACTCTAGTGCAGGGGTTCCCAACCTTTTTCTTACCATGTACCTCTTCAGCATTTCAACAGATGAATATGTACCCCTAAAATTTCTTATGATGAAATATTTTATCATTACTTTCATAAATATTTTTACAAGAAGCATATAATGATTTTTAAAAAGATTATTCACTGATATATGTATAAATATTTGGAAGTAAATGGTATGTAAATGTATTGTTCTCTTCTATTGCTAACCTTAAATTTACCCCTTCGAATAGGCAAATGTACCCCAGGTTGGGAACTCCTGCTCTAGTGCAATCTGGTTACGAGTTATGTCTGATCATAACTTCCAAAGGCACGACCGACCCCTGTGCAGGCCTTAAAAGGATTTTAAGCAAAAATTGTTTGTTTCTCTGCTTGAAACATTTTTGTAGTATTTGTTTTTGTTATGCTCAGTGTTTTGTAGATTTAAAGTGAGTGGTAAGCTGTTTTATTCTTTGTGCATTACTTAACACTTTTGCACCCGGCTGCTTTTGAGGATTTCTGAGGAAAAAAACACCGAAACGCACATATGGTTTTGTGTGGGAATTTCTCTGGACCAGTATACACTACCGACCCGGTCAAAGTCTCAAAAGATGCGGCCAGTCTTGTAGCATGTACTCAAAAAAAAAGAAAAAATTTTTTTGGTTGGGGAGAGCAGATTTTTGTTAGTGACGTCATAAGTAGAGGACTTTTTGACCACCTTGGCCCACTTTACCTGACCCTGGGCGCCAACCGTTAGATGGTAGTATTTCGCTGAAGTTTTTATTGGAAACGAGGCTGTAATCCGAGTCTTTTGATACTTTGGATGACCTGCTGGGGTTTCGGCTTCAAAAGTTATGATCTGAACCAATAAAAATATTTGACTAATTAGATAATCAATTAATTTGTTTATTTTAGATCTTAAGCACTGTCTGTGCACACTGCACCAGTAACAAAAATCAGCACGCATTGATGTTATTTAATGGAAATCGATTTCCATTAAATAACATCAATGCGTGCTGATTTTTGCTGATTTTGAATGGAAATCGTTTTTGAATGGAAATGTGTGCTGCCTTTGGAAATGCGTGCTGCATTTTGGAAATGCGTGCTGCGAATGGAAATGCGTGCTGCATTTTGGAAATGCGTGCTGCATTTCGATGGAAATGCGTGCTGCATTTTGAAATGGAAATGCGTTGGAAATGCGTGCTGCATTTTGGAAATGCATTCTGCATTTTGGAAATGCGTGCTGCATTTTGGAAATGCGTGCTGCAAATGGAAATGCGTGCTGCATTTTTAATGGAAATGCGTGCTGATTTTGAATGGAAATCGTTATTTAATGGAAATCGATTTTAAATGGAAATCGATAAATCGATTTCCATTAAATAACATCAATGCGTGCTGATTTTTGTTACTGGTGCAGTGTGCACAGACAGTGCTTAAGTTGAAGATATGGGTAGACAAGAATTGCCGCAGTTAATAGAAAGGAAGACACAGGTTGATACTGATGCTCAAGAAACAAGTAGAGCTTCCAAGTATATTTATTTTGGATCATAACTTTTGAACCAGAAACGCTAGAAAGTCGATCAAAGGCTCAAAAGACTTGGACTCGAGCCTAGTTTCCAATGAAAACTTCAGCGAAATACTTTGGCCTAGCGGTTGGGCCCTAGGCCAGGTAACATGAGCCAAAATGACCCCAAAACTACTTCACTTATGACGTCACTCACAAAAAATCTGCACCCCAATGAAAAAATTTTTTTTCGAGTACAGAGTAGAAGACTGGCCGATCCGTTTGAGCCATTGAACAGCTCTCTAGCGCAATCGGTGGAGGAGCTAGGGCGTTGGTAAGGCAACCGAAAACTGCTGGTTTTAGGCCAAAATCGAGGTATGAATATATTGTACAACAGCTTTCAAAGTGTTCATATAAAATTGTGCAAAACACTTAAAACAAAGTTCAGGAATGAAGATGGTACTGAGTACATACAAAAAAGCAAGTTTGTTCAAGAGTGAAGTTAACAAATGCTGAGATATTAATGATTTATAAATGATGTCATTCAAATTTCTAATCCAATTTTTTAACTGTCATATCAACAACTCTTACCTTTGCCAGGTCATTTAAAATTTCAGAATGCCTAAATAACATAATTGTAAAAATACTTCTTCAAGCTAAATCTATGTTTCTATCATAGTTCATTTTAAAACATTGGTTCTCAACATTTTTTGGTCCATGGACCATCTTTTTCAAAAAATAATATCCGATAGATCACTTTGCTATGCTGGCAGCTCATGAACAACTAGTTAAAAACTGTATGCCACATAGGTGTTCTTACATAATTTATTGTACACTGAAGGTTACAGTTTTCAGGAACGTTTCGTGTATATTTTATGTATCAAACACTTTTTTGTCATTGTTCTGCAATGTTGTCCTTGCAGTTTTTTATGTGTACAATGTTTTGAATATAGGTGATTATGGAGATCAGTTGGTTGTTACCTTGTATCCATCATCAAGCCAAGGAAACACTGATAAGGATACTCAGGTATACTGATTAGTTACGTAGTTGTCAGCAGATTCTAAATGTTATTCTTAACGAGAACAACCACTTTGTAGCATGAAACCTCAGCTTACTGACAAAAACTGTGCCATCGTTCTCTCTTACCTGGCGCCAAGGAAACACTGGTAAGGATTCTCAGGTATACTGCTAAAACCTGAGGCACTCAACAGTTTGTGCTTCAGGCAAAATGTGAAAAGGGGGTCTTATTGAAAGTAAACTTTCCATATTTCTGTAACTATATATTTTAGATTAGAAGCCAGCACTTATTAAATGCCATTTGTGGTTAATTTTTACAATTTTTTTATTAAATGCCATTTTTGGATACTTGTTAGTTCTCAACACACAGTCCTATGTTTTCTGGTGCTCTTGGTACCTTTTGTGTTTTTATTTTGGAAACTTCTAAAGACTGAAGCAGTAAAAATTATGTTACTGTTATGTCACACATGCATGAGTATTTGGATTTATGATCTTTGTTTGTTTGTTAAAGGACTATTCTAATGGACCTTGTGTCTTGAACGTACTAACACCAGTTATTGAAAGGGTGTATGTGTTTGGTTGAGACATTATGCACAGATTATCCTCCAATAGTTTTGACAGAAAAAAATATCAGTAGAATTCTTTCAACACTTTTTTTAAAGCATCTTGTTGGAAAATTCACTGCAAGCAGCTGTGGTTTCTGATGAGGATATACTGCATACCAGTGCTTCCCAATCTTTTTCTGATTTCATACCAGATGGGTGTCTGGTACTGTCACCATGTACCAACTTGTTCCAGGAAAACTCATTCAACCAAATATCATTTTATCAAAAGTTTTGAAAACTGGACGTGACACAAAAGCGACACGTACAAAATGGCGGTGAGACACATACTGCCCATTGTAAAACCAATAGAAAAAGTACACAGAAATGCAAGAATTTATAAACAGAACTTGATAATTAAAAGCAAAAGTGGTGAATACAGCTTTTCCATGAAGAAAAAGAGAAGGTTGTTAGGCCCATGAGCGTCCGTAGGGGTGGCGAAAACAGGCATTTGCCCCCATTGGAAATTGGGACCACGCAGTTGAATTCCAATTGATTCACTTAATTCTTGCAATGTCAGTTTATTTACTGCTATGACACTCACACTGCACAAGAGCCAGGTTCCCTGTATATTGTTGTCATGCAGTGGTGAACTTGCAGTTCACTCATGTCTGTTCTTTTTCCTGCAGAGGCAGGTTGCAAAACTGGCAAGCGGATTGTTTTACTGTTGGTCTTTAGTGCATAACAATAACATGGCAGTGAATCTTCAAAGGTTTAATTAAAATAATGGTAAGAAGGCACTTTGCAGCATATGACTGTTGAACACAGACACTTGGCAGGTAATGCAGCTAGACAGTGACTGCTGATAGCAGAACGGCACATAGTTTTGTACTGTGTGAAAAAAAGCACGAGTGAATCTATAGCAATTCTTCCTCAAGTTTGAAACTCCATTGTTAGTGTGAGACTGAGTGTGAACATACTCAATGTGCCTGGACTGAGTTAATAACATCAAAGTACTCTTACGCAGGCTTCTTCTCATCAGTGGCGTAACTATAGAGGTTTGAGTCAGGGTGGGTGAAGTTAGCTAAAAGGGGCCCGCTAGCCACTGAAGGGGACCCACTGGCCAAAACTCAGGAGAAACTTGAAAAGTGATGGTGAATCCGGATGTGGATCAATATACTAAAACCCCACATAACCGGAATATACTTGATAAACAACTTACTAAAAACCAAAAGAAAGCTAAAACCAAATAATAAGCAAAGTGGGAGCCCAGTTTTTACATTTAACTTGCCCTGAGGGCGATTTGCCCCTCTGGTCCCCTGTCAGTTACGCTACTGCTTTTAACACAGTATAAAACTATGTGGCTTGTTAGAATACGTCTTAATTGTTAAGGTGTAATTCTGATTTCTGAGTGCAATGCTACATTTGCTGTGCTGATTTTCATAATTCATTGCTCAAAATGTTTAAAGCCTGCTTGGTATTCTAACTTTAGTAAGATGTCTGATAGTCGTGTCAACATAGTCTACTTGTCCAGCTTATGTATGATGAGCATTCCTTGTAAAAAAAATCAGCAAAGACAAGCAAGGTTTTATTGAAGGGTGATTGATTGCTTTGGACGAGATCCCAGACATTTGCAGCTCTGTTTTCTGAGTGACGCTGACAAGTCGTGCTGTTAAAATGGAGTCACAATTTGTGGTTTCACTAAAGACTGTGGCAATACTTCTGTGAAAAGAGGTACCCTGCTTTGAGAATCTGCAGATAGCCTATGAAAATTATCATACCTGGCTGTGGCTGCCAATGAAGCGCATTTTTTGTGACTTTTTTTGCAACATGGGGCATTTTCTTTGTGGTGTAGTTGTGCAGAAAGGGCAAAGCGTTTTGTAAACAGGCATTTGCACTGCATCGTCAGGAACCTGACAAAGGTTAGCAAAAGCTTGATGTTGCCTCCCCATGGAAAAATTTCTGCAGATGCCCATGGTTTGGCCTACTCGCGTACCACCTTGAAGGCCTTCGTATACCACTAGTGGTACATGTACCATTGGGAACCACTGCTGTACATATACAGTATACACCTATACACAGATGTATTTAGTGCAAAGCATAATTACCAGTATATGTATAGTTTATTGTTTTGGAACCTATGAATGAAATTAAGAAACCTGTGACATGAAAAATGTGTATGCAGTTACTACAATGCACTGCTTATTCTTACACTGTACCATGATAACTGCAGTTATGACTTAGGTTGTTGAAGAATCAACATAAAAATTGTTTTTGAATTATATCGTCTTGAGTGCAGGTAGCAAACATGTGTACTGCAAAATCAAATCCTATGAACCTTTTTTTGCTTTGATATGATTCCATACTAATTTTTACTGCTCAGTGCTCAAGACACCCATTATGTTCTTTCTGAGCAAAATCTGATTTTATGCCGACTTGTGGTCAGTTTGGGTAGTCAAGGTTCAGTTTTATTTTAATTCTTTGAGTTTGTCCACTTATTTGCCAAATCTTTGCCATCTGTGATCAGTAAACCATAGTAACCATAACCAGATTTCTAAAAATATTTTTAACTTTGTGTTTTATCAAAACTAAACTTCTGATTTTCATATGTTTTTGGCAATTAGTTATCAAAATGTGCTTTTTGGGTTTGTTTGCCTGGTCTCATTTAGCTGAAGCATCACATGCTGCTAATCATAATTATGACGGCAATTGTATTTTACTTCAATGTAGTGTGACTCCTTGCATTCTGCCTATGGTAGATGTTCAATCCACATGAACTACAATGAACAAGATTTTTAGTACAGTTATTAAAGGAAGTAGTTAGTACCATAGCTGTTAAAGTTCGAAGAAAATCATTCCATTAAATATTTTAAGGTTTTACTCCATAGTTTTCCTATCATTTAAGAAACTTTTTAAACATAGATGAGTGGATAAGTTCCTTTGTTTTATGTGTTTGGAGAGCTTGTGCACAATTTTGTAAGTGAATTTTCATGCAATTAGTTAATCTATTTTTACAGTTTATCAGTTATACTGCGTAAGTTTATGTTGAATTTGTAGAGTTATTTTCCAGAGACAGGTCTATATTTCTTTACCATCTGCCAAGGCTTGAAAGGTTTAATGTTAAACCACACCTTTTGCTGGTGTGTTTTATGTTAGCCATGCACTCCTATGAGTTTGGTGCGCTTTCTGAGATTAGATTACTTTTATGCATTAAACATTTTCTAGTGGCTCAACCCTTGTTTTGCTTGATTTTCCATAACTGCCAGCTTTCTTCACTGAAAATTGCAGATTATATCTCCTATTTTTGTATTGGGTGTTGTCCAAGTTTAGTGTTCATTTGTTGTTAACATGTTTTTCAAATGTGTCACGGCCCATAGGAAGTGTATTAGTAACTACAAGCCTACAGTATCACCAATAATAAAATTTTGCAAATTATACTTATTGTTGTGTGTCTAAGATATTACATCATTTATACATTGTGATATGTCTTTTGAATCAGTGAAAATTTTTTCTTCGGAAACGGTTTGCTAAGCATGATTTCAAAATGCTAAGCATGATTTCAATTTTTTACTTTTAGGCTAAACTGAACTTTTTATTGTGTTTGCCACATTTGGGCACAAAATTACCGTATTACCACTCTCAAGCTGATCCATGTTGTATGGGCTGTTGTTGGTAAAAAAAATCAATTTCGTGTTACATCAGACACATCTAACACACAAGCTGCTAAATCGAACACTTGCAGAGCGCTATATCAGACAGATAAACACATGAAGTGTTATATTGCAGTGTTTCTCAACTTTTTTACACTCAGTGGACCTGTGAAAAACTAAAAAAGATATTACGGACTGGTAACATACAATCACAATGAATGCACGAGATTACCACAATCATTTTCTTGATCATAGCTTTTACATACTTAATGCAAAGGATTCGTTTCGTTTGGTAAACATACAGATATCAAATAATTTTTATCGAAGTTTGTTGGAAATTTGCTGTTTCATCGTTAGTATGCGAAATAAACGTGACTGCAATGAAGTTTCAGAGAGACCAAGTTCTGCGTCGGCATACAAACGATTTCTTCGTATCGTTTTGATTAAATCGTTTGACTAGTGATGAAAAAGTTTTCTTTCATGAGTTGAAAATATCACTGATATTTGATTGCTTTGTGACTAAGAGTAATTCGGGTTTTCGTATCGTTTTCAAGAGATATCCAGAATTGAGACAGTGGTTCTTTTTTCTTCTGGACAGCAAAATAGTGCCACAACACATTTCGAGCAAACTTTTTACAGAAATTAAGTTCGCATGTTTTCGCATTTTCAATGAAGGGGTTGTTGATCCAACGGCATTGTTTTCGAGGATCCTCATGTTCAAGAAAATAATAGTCAGAATTCTTAGCTAACTCCTGCAAATGTCGACTTATAATGTCTAACAACTCTTTTGCATTAACAGCAACACTTGGCAAAAAATCGCTTCAAGTCGAAAACTGTACCTCCCTTCTGTACAAAAACATTCTAAAGTTGCCAGTTTTTCTGAATGCGTCTGTCTTGTTTGTCATTACAGAATATTTGTGCAAAACCGCTGCAGAGATGCTTCATCAAATGGCAAAATATATGATCCGCCAAATATGCAAACCAATTTATCCAGATTTAATCCAATATAATTCTGCTAATGGAGAGTTCCTCTCTCTTAAAAACTGTTTTGTTCTTCCTTGACCTCAACAACATGCGAAAGAACTCGTCCTCTTGACAGTCATCTGCATGAAGAAGAAGGTGTTCATGCTGCGAATCCATACTTTCAAACAGTGTTTTGAATGCTCTGGAGTTCAACGGCCGACTTCAAACACGTTTTTCAAATCAGTAGGCGGTTTCTTTACAGCTAAATGCTCCAGACGGATTACGAAATGAGTGAACAACATTTCTTTGTGCGTCACTTTTATTTTTGGAACTACACCAAGGTGATAACAGGTCTTGCTTGCAGTTTCATCTGTACACACTCCGACAGAGTTTTCCCAGTTTATCTCTTTCTTACAAAAGTATTCGTTAACGGATCTAAACATCTCTGACCCGATGGTACGTCCTGATAAGGTAATGCAAGGTTTTTGCTTGAAATCTTTTTCCATATAACGCAAAAAGCGAGGAAGAATGGCACAATTACTCATGTCAGTTGACTCGAAAAGTGCATTGTAAATTTCCTCGTCGTCTTCAACTTTTCTATAACCTGCTCCTCGACATCCATTTCAATCCTTCGCTGAACTGTATCATTAGAAAGTATGGTATGCGCCTTGTTATTGAGCTGCGCAAGGACTCAAAAGCTTTTTTATGTGCTGATAGGATTCACGGTTTTATTAACTCTTCCCCAATGGTGAACAGCGTTTGGTTTTAGACATTCCAAGAGAAATTAAATTCAATGCATGAAGAAGAGATTTTTCAGTAGTAGTCCTCGTTATCATTTGCTATTTTTGACTATTCATCTCGTTGAGTAGTCTTTGAAAATAATCCAGCGGCTTGCCTTGTACATTTCTGTGCTTCGAATAAAACTGACAAGCAAGTTAGTAAGGTTTCATTGCATCATTTAAGGCAGGGGTCTCAAACACGCAGTCCGCGGGCAACATGTGACCCGCGAGGGCATTTTGTGCGGCCCGCTATGCTCTTTGGGAATTTTCAAATAGTTAACATTTAGGTTATTTTGTTTATTCGCCGGTGTTTGAAAGTGCTCGGCCAGCGAGTGGACAAGTTTCTTTCAAACGAATGTAGAGATGGCTAGAAATAATTTGGCTATAACTCACCATACCTTTCGCAGGAAATAAAATGTAAAAGCTGTTTCTACTGAGATTCAGCTACCGCTATTTTTGTGTCATCATCGTAATGCAGCCCTCGGATTGCTTTGTACGTCCTCATTTGGCCCTCGGAGCATTTTGAGTTTGAGACCCCTGATTTAAGGGAAATTACGAGCATAGTAAGCATAAAGGTCGCGGCTGTTCACCTGCATGGAACTGCAGTAAAGCCAAGTTCCAAGTATTTTTGTCATATTGCCTGACAAATTATCCTAGTTATTTAGTTCCTTTTGCTACTGTCAGGATATCTGCGCATACTCTTGAAGTTTTGCAAATTCAACTACTTGCTTCATGTCGACTTTGAGAGTTGTCCATTTCTGAAAGCTGGCTTTTGTCCATGTTTCTATTACTTGAAGATACGTTATACAAACTTATCTAGGTTGTTTTACGGACCGGCAAAATATCTACGCGGAGCGGCGGTTGAGAACCGCTGTTATATTGGACAGATATACAGTAAAAACCTAGTGATCCGGATCTTCGCCTAAATCGGATGAAATTTAGAGGTACAAATGATTTCTAATGTCTTTTCCGGCTAATCCGGATCTTCACCAACTCCAGACGCAAGTTGTTCGTTTTACATATCGTAAGCGTATCGTAATCCGGATTTCCTGCTTCAAAATAGTGCGTTCGTTCACAAACCCACGTTACAGTTACATGTTTATTCATAACAACTGACTGCTGTCAGATACTTGACTGGTTACATTGTTTTTTTACCAAGTTGTAACATCATAATCGCTCGGCTGACCAAACGCCATTATTACCGCACGTATGACGCAACAGTCATTTGTCATGTTTGTTGCCCGATACTAGGGCAGGGGCGGGCAATTAATTTGGCTGAGGGGGTCACTTTGAGAAGAATACGTTCAGCGGAGAGCCATACCTTCGGATTTGATTGTAAAATAAATAAATATAACAAAAAAGCACTGGTGTGCATCGATAGAAAAAGCAATGGAAATGGAAATGGATGGAAGTCTAGGTCCAAGTTAGCCTCAGCACTAACATTTACTGTGATAAGTTTGAGGAAGTTTCATATTTGAAGATTTTTCCTGGATGCTTCCGTGGGCCACTGAAAACGCTGTTGGGAGCCACGTGTGGCCTAATTGCCCATCCCTGCTTCAGGGTAATCAGTGCGTAAGGTTAGAAACACGTGTTGCAGTGCCTTTTGGGATCAGCACTTTACAAAGATGTCTAAGCCGAACAAACCAAGTTTGTTCAGGACAGAACGCTCGCAGAAATGTTGAAGAACTTAAAACGATACGCTGATGAAAATCCTATGATGAAAAAGAAAAGTATTGCTGCCCATTTCAGTACGAAACCACAGACTTTGAGCAACTTAAACTAACTAAATACATACAGTCACACGTTATCAATAAATTTGTTTATTTAAAAGAATTCTGTCATCATTTCATCGCAAATGTGTTCAATTGAGGCGATTTTACCGTTATCCTACTATCTAGGCAACATCAGGCTTGAAACTTGTAAACATTTTCGGATAATCCGGACCTTCGCCTAATCAGGATGAATTTGTCAGTCAAATCGAATCCGGAATAACCGAGGTTTAGTGCAATTCAGAAAGTGCTATATCGAATAGGTATAACTCACAGTGTTCACATTTAGCAGTCATGCATAAATGGTGTTGAAGCGCGAGAGCTGAGGCAACATTGATTGGTTGATAAGCTGTCACTCGATAACTGGTGAAGCTCGGGTGCTATATCTGCTTCACTGCTACGTCAGCGCTTTGTTACTTATGTCTGTCCGACATGGCGCTTGATGCATTATATCTTTCCAATTTAGCTCTTTCCGAGTTGTCTGATTTGGCACTTGGTGTGTTGTATCTGTTCGATATACCGCTGTGTGAGCGAAATGTGTCCACTAATGTAACAAGGAGGTTGTGGCGCGCCGTTTGCAAAGACAATGCTATCTACGCAACGTGCATAAAAGTGTTTGAAAACTCACCTAGAAATCTTTGAACTTGGAGAAGTTTGTGACAGGCAGCCATTTCTTAACAGGCCACCTAAAACTTGGGCGTGAGGTCCACCACTCATTTTTGAATGTCTCTTTCTAGCGATGGTGTAATTGTGGTCCAACTCGTGAAACAAGGTTGATAGATACTTCATCAGCACAATGACCAGGGGAACTCTCATAAACGGCTTCGTGCTTACGGCCAAATGCGGTTTTTATTCGTTTTCACAAACATAGTTTCGTTAACACAATTCAGCAAGATAATTTTGCCTGACTGACCAGATTTTAAACTAGAGTGCAGGTTAGAAGTTCAACCGATTGATCGCACAACATGGATCAGTATGTGCGGTTAACTATTTCCTCACTCGGGGTGTGGAATATTAAACTGGATAATTTCAGCTGTCAGGATGGGAAGCATGCCTCTGAGAGTGCGCATGGACACATTTTTGAGTCTTGAATTTCCGGAATGTGGTACCACATGCAAATTTTCGGTCAAACTTTCAACAATACTCTACAAAGGCCAAACAAAATATTTGCAGCCAAACATCTTGTGAAAACAACCAAATTTTCACAATTTGGCTGCAAAAACGCCAAGTTTCCAACCCTGTCGTGAAAGCAACGTATATCGTGTGGCTTGTCGATTATTCCGGGCCAAGATTTTCTGTTGAGGAGTAACGATTAAGCTTGCGAATGTGTAAACACATGTATTTATTATTTGAAGCCAACTACTGCAGCAGCATCAGACATAGCGTATGCGAATGTTGATGAGCCAAGTCCTGCGCTATTTCTTACCTCATCGTACTCATCTGAGGATGATGCAGCCCTACAAACGTTAGTATCATTTTGTATTTGGTAATGTCAACTTTATGCCCCGAATGTGATAGTGCATCGACGCAGCGTATCGTTCTTTCTACCTTAGCGATGCACGAAGTAACGAACGAAAACGGCGCTTGGTATTCGCAGGAAGACAATGACGGTTAAGCGTGATGACGTATACTTCGTCCATGGCGTTTCTCAGCGCATCACGAAATCTACTTTCTCACAAAGAGAAAGTGTTAATGCTGTTAGTAGCATTTCAGAAACACATTCAGATTGTGAAATGAACTTTCATAAACGGATTCAGTTAGTGAACTTAATTGTGCACCACTCTTCGTAGAGATGAAAGAATTCATCGGTAAGTGTACTTTTCTCTTAAGATGTTTGTCTATCAATTTTTGTGAGTTCGTGATGTGTTGTATTGACATGTCTGTTTATGCAGCTGTAATTTTGTGTCCAGAGATCCTTCTGGCGTCACCGACATTCCTGGCATTGACAGCGTTGTCAATGTCAGAAACGTCGTTAACCAACAACGTCGGCGTGTATCTGCGGACGGCGTTAAAGATGTCAAACGGACTCCCAAAAGGACAACGGTCAGCACCACATTAACCCAACTGGGTTTCATATTAATCTGATGATTTTCGTAACTTGTTGCATTTCTGAACCGTGTGGAAATATTTGATATTGTGTTAACCCACAGTGAACTTTATCTACATATATGAGAAGGTTGTAATTCGTGTTTTGGACGTCGTTCATGTAAATACGGTCGTGATGTTCGGAGTTTAACGTTCAAAACCGCAAGCTTATTTGCATACCTTACACGTCGAAAATTATTGTTAGTGATTTTTTGCATCAGCTTCAAATTTCTGGAAATAAAAACACTTGAAATGTCGTTGGACTTGTACTTCAGTTATTTACTTCATATGTTATTTTTGACGTTTTGCGAATGTTAAAATATGTATTATTTTTGTATTGGTATAACATTTTTGTCAGTTATTATTATAGATATTTGTATTTGTGTATTATTAAATTATGTATTGTTTTTGACGATTGCCAAGCCGACGCTTTTCTCCCCATTTTCATGCAGCAACTTCCACTTTCCTCTGAAAACGTTGACGACCCGGTCCGACAACTGTGGGTCACAATGAAGACGCATAAGGAACAATTAAAGCAGAAGGGACACACTTGGACAACTGGAGTATGGAGCAACGAAGAAGTGGAGATTCTTAAAGCCAACATAAACAAGTATTGCATAGTGAGTATTTCGAAATCCTTGAGTTTTCTGAAAAATCTTAGGCGGAAATGAAAGAAATCACAGATGATAAACGCTCTGTTTATTTTCTTACTCTTGCAATTCTTCGCTGTTGGCTTAAATGTTGAATCGGTTCTCCGTTGATCATAGAGATGGGTAATTTTTTAAATACAGCTCTCTACTAGCCATTTGGTTGTAACACAAATACTGAATAAAGGTTCTTACTGTTGATTAGTTCCGTAGTTGCAGGTTCTAACTGAATGGTATTCTTAAACGAAAAAGACCACTTCGTATCGTAAATCCTCAGCCTACTGGCAAAAACTGTGCTATCCGTTTTTTGCCTGGTTCGTTACCTTTGATCTTTCACAGGCGCTTTTGCGCATGCGCTGCTCCCTCCGCTGAACCGCAAAGCAGCTGAAGATTTTTTATACGTGACATAGGGGCGTTTTTTCTTAGTAGCCATCTCACCGGGAGCGCAGTGTATCCTTGCTATCGGAAAGCACCTTTAGATGAACCGTGTCACCTGTGTAGGAGACCTACGTTGACTTGTGTAAATATTCGTGCCACACCGTGGCATTTTTAGCCAATGCGACGAAATCTTGTTACGTTGTCATTCGATTTGTATGAAAATTCAGCATCCAATTTTTCGTGTAACGCAGTTCATCCCAAATCTTAAAACTTTTCTGTCTACATGTTTGACGGTGATTCTGCTTTAGCAGCCGTCCTTAACTAAGAGGTTCGACGTGGTTAGAGCTAGAGGCTAATATTTGAGATTTCAGTGATGTTACGTGGCAAGTACTATTAAACTTAATTGTTCGTAGGAAAGGTCCATTGACAATCCAGCCGACATAATTTTCAACATGTCGAAAGAAGATCGAAAAGACTTCTATCCCACGATATCTGCCGGCCTCAACCGGCCTTTGTTTGCTGTTTATCGACGAGTCAAACGAATGTATGACAAGACAAATTACAAAGGAAGGTTGGTAAACGGAGGAATTGGTAAAAATTTTTTGATGAGTTTGTTTCACAAGGGTGTTTTTGGCTGCATTTGACAAAGACGATAGACTTGTCCAGGGATCTCAAACTCAAATTGCTCTGAGGGCCAAATGAGGACTTTTAAAGTAAGCCGAGGGCCGCATTATGACGCTGACGCAACAGTGGCGGTACCGGAATCTTACCAGAAATAGTCTTTACATCTTATTTCTGCGTAAGGTATTGTGAGTGGTGGGAACTTATCTCTAGTCGTCTATACGTTCGTTTAGAAGGAACTTGTTGACTCGATACAACACTGGTGAATAAACTAAATAACGTAAACATTAATTATCTAAAACTTCCCAAAAAACATCGCGGGCCGCGTGTTTGAGACCCCTGGACTAGTCAAAAGGGTCGTGCAGGTCAGATCTAAGTTCACATTTTCGGCTTGGAGGATATTTTATCTGTTGCCGTTCATTTGTACGACAGATTTTTGATGAAGGTTGTTGGTCAATAAAATAAATGAGTGATTCAAATTTATAAAATCTTGTTGCACTGCACAGACTCGATTGAGGAAAAAAATGCGAAGTTGGCTCTGAATGATCGGTGAATATTATACGCTTGGTTATTTGTCACGTGAGATTTATGCTTGGTTGCAGGATTTACCCAGTCGTTTGGTTTGGCTTTCATTTACTATCTTTAACGATACGTGTTTTCTTCTACCTTTGGAATATGCTACGTCACAGATACACCGAGAAAGAAGTCGAGAAATTAAAAGCGCTGCGTGAAATGTACGGCCGCGACTGGTCGTCGATCGCCCGTCATTTGGGCAGGAGCGCCGATTCGGTGAAAGATCGTTGCCGCTTAATCAAAGATAGCGGGAAAGGTATGTCGGCCGTGGCCTGAAACCACTGATGCAGAAAGCAGGTCCTTTTTCCGGTCTGCTTTCAGAACCGCGTGCGGAAAGTTGTGTAATAACAATTCCTTAGAAAAATCCTGATACCTCGTTCAGGAATTAAAGGTAGTTTCGTTTTCGTATAGGCAAATGGTCTCTTTCTGAAGAGAACCGCTTAATTGAAGCTGTCCACGCAGTCACGAACACCGAGGCTGGAAGTTCCGTTACAGAAGGGATAACTTGGGCTGCTGTTGCTTCGATTGTGAGTGAATTTGTTTCTACGCGTAATGACGTATTTTTTTAAGAAATGACTTCAGCATTTTCCAGTATTTGCACGGAGTGAGTGACATGTTTGTTCATGTTGTGGGAACAAGGTTCAAGGGTTGCACAGAAAAAAACGTTGTTTGATGTTTGTGTGCGCGTGAAAGATTTTCTCGATATTTTATGTAGTTTTTTTCAATTGTAGTGTTTTTTCGTAAACCTGTTTTTCCAGACGCAGTCAACTCTGGTAATATCTGGTCCGGAGCTGACCGTTGTTGGTTTTTACGGCAGTGTTTTTCAAAATATCTAGCTTTGGGGAACTTGATTTTTATCTTTAGAACATAATTTGCAACATCACCAAGTTGATCGGTTCATCCTATAATCGCTGACTTGTTATATTTTGCAGGTTCGCACCAGATCCGAAAAGCAATGCAGGGCGAAATGGTTGAATTACCTGAATTGGAAAAGCATGGATGGCGACCAGTGGACAAAATACGACGATATTCTGCTTATCAAGAAGTAAAATGTTTATTATAAAATAACGTTGTTTCAACTGAATGATGGCTTTACCTGCTGGTACTGCGTGTTGCTGTTACTTCCAGCATAACAATATTATGTAATAACCAACCAGTGCAAGTGTTTAAGGTAGGAATGGATTTGAAACTTGTTGTGAGACTCATCCTATTACCGCTTAAGTAAGAAGCGTTATTGTCAAAAAACTTTGTTATAGTATAAAATCGTAAAACTCCTGCAGAAAGAGTTAAAACAAAAAAGTATCAGTCAGCAATATTCCACAGGCTCGGGAGACGTGCACTTCGCTCTCAAACCCCTCCTGCTGTCGGTAATCAAGTGTGAGTGTCAAGTGAACTGGTAATTCTTACTTTCACCAGACCCACCAAGCGTTTATTGCATGGCCTTTGTTGAGCCTATAGCCGTTTGAGGATAGTAATTTGTCTTTATCTTTTTACAATCGGACATATCTGCCACATGTGCTGGATACAACGTACTATATACTGTAGCAGCTACTGAAAATAATGAAATTTAAATGAAATATATGACACCTTGCAGTAAGTCTATAAAGAAGAGTAAAATCTGATGTCAGAGACCCTGGCTTTACAATTCGCGAACGGGATTACTCATTGTTTCGCCTTTGATGGTAGAAGGCGACTGTGAAGGTGTTTATTTTCGAATAAGTTAGTATTTTCAAAATCATGCAATCGCTTTTCTATCATTTGGTTCTGTTGGTGTAGTTGAATAGAATCGATTTTATTCTGTAGACAGTTTTTTTTGTATTTGGGACAGTTGCTTTCCTTCGTACTTAGCCAACTGTAATAGTCGCTGGGGACATCAATGTACGAAACGCAGGTTGGACAGTGACATTTTAAGTTGATTCTAGTCCAGAATTGTGATCTACGTTCGCTGAATATCCCGCAGAATTTCTAACCTTGGAGTGAAAGATGAAAAAGACGTTGACTGGAGCAAACTTTGCGACGGATGGAGGAGCGCGCGCTCCCCTCAGTGGCTTCGCTGCAAATGGAACACCCTGAAGAAATTAGTTCGCATTTTTCAACCAATGACGTTTTCAGGTGCTGTTACGTCTTGACATGTTTAGTGAATTTATCAGATGTTAAATTTTGTTGATTTGAAGTCTGTGTCGCGGTTTCCTCCCTGCAGTGTTGTGTCGCCGATGGTGTGTGTCTAAAATTAACCTGCATAGAAAGGCACCAAGATTTTAGCAGCGCGTCTTTCTAGTACGCAACGATTTGTCGCACACATTGCTTCTCTGTCGTGTCAAAGCAGAAGCGGACATTGCGCTGAACTTCTTTGAACTTCACCGTAAACCTCCTTTAACTTTCTGTGCTTAGACGTTTCATTTTATGACATGTTGCACGGTGAACACATCTGCGACGTGCAGTCATGCGAACAGGACCCAAGTTAAAGATATCTGTAGTATAGCCGAGATTTTGATCCTTTGCAGTTCAGGTACTACTGTAAACCTAAAAAACGGTGTCTTTTTCAACATGATTATTTTATTTCCCCGGACTGTGACTAGTTTTCCATTTATGCCGTAAGAGGGAAGTTTGATATTCAGAAGCCTCTGTCGCAAATATAGCGATGGTTAACCTTAGTCCGAAGTGTTTAATGAAGAGTGTTTTCCGTCAAACCGCAATATGATATTTAAATTAAGTGGAACGTAATGAAAGCTTCTATGCATAATAACTGGTTGGCTCCCGACTAACAGCTAGTTATATATCTGTGCTGTGCCGTATGAATGAAATAAGTTCATTGACCTTCGTACAAAGAACGACGTTCCCGATGCTCGTGATTGGTTGCTAGCATGACACGTGAGTTTTCACGTAATATGTTGTTAATTTGTCGGTTTCCAATACATAGATAAAAAGTCTTGAGGCCTTCAGCAGAAGTAAATTCGCCCATTCCTTTTGTGAATATTGTTCGGCTTAACAAGTCATGTTCAGTTAAGTGCTCAAACGTGTTGATTGGCGGCTTCTGGCAGCACCAGATCACTTACCCTTCCCTTCTGTTCTATCTGAAAGCGGACATCAGTACCCCAGTGTAGTAATCTGAGCAAAAATGTTTATAACGCCCACTGTAATAATCCGATCCGTAGAAGTAACAGGTCGTGTGCAGACCATTTTTTTCACTCCTTAAGAAAATATCAATGCGCAGACACCGTTTTCTATCTTGAGAAAATCTTCGTGGACGAGTCGCTGCAGTTGTGCTCCAGACCGAAGTTCGTCAGCAGCAAATTCGCGTCCGGATGTCAAGTCAAGCTGACAGCAAAACTTACTGATGCAGGTGAATGGGTTGGATTATTCGATCACATAAGATCAGTAGAAATGGCAACGGAGCGAAATGTATTGCTAATGTAGAAACCTATATGAGCTCTACAACCAGGCCTCGTCGCAAGATCCTATTTTTCTGTACTGTCCTTACTTTTCGCAACATCTTGTGCAACTTCCGACGGATCGCAGTGAATGTTCAAAATCTTAAGGTTGACAGCCTATCGCAGCAATAAAGATTGGAGTCCATCATTTTAAAAAGGCTCTGCATCGCGAAATGGATTGGGCAAATCGCGTTGTGGCAGCTACACAAACAAGTGTGCTCGGCTCCACCCACTGTAAGTGTGGGAGCGTAATCGCAACAACTAGTTTCCGTTTAAGTCAGTGGAATTAAAAATGTGTTATTAGGAAAAGTGTTGTGGGTTTTGAGGGTCTCGGGTGAAACTTTTCCCATTCCGTAGTTAATCTTTTAGTTGCTTTGTCATCAATCTTAATCAGGCCGAAGTGCGTTACACGAGTAACTCAAAACCACTTTAGGGACGAAGCAGTGTTCAATAATGCTGTTAATCGATAAGTTGACTTTTGTATTCGATGCTGTTGCCCTTTTTATGCGGCAGAAATGAAAATAAAACTATAAAAAAGTAAAAGTAAAGCATAAGCAGTGGATTGTTCCAGTGCTGCTGGTTCAAGGTTGGTCTCTGTTAACAAAAAGGAATTTTGTTAAATCACCACTATAATTTACTGAGTAGTTGCCAGAAAATGAATTCATTACACAATGCTTAGTGTTTTTCAAAAGATTTGTGAAAGGCTTGATTGAAAGGTTAGAAACTGCGATTCTTTCATAGAACTGCGTTACAAGTGTGGTGTGGAAAACATGCGGAAACGATTGCTCGGTTGTATGGAATGGTATTTGCTGTGAACTTCTGCTAGTTCTGAGGTTAGCTCCTTTAATTGTGTGTCATGATAAAGCGATTGTGACTTTACCTATAAAGCATTCCTAGCGTACAACTTGATCCAAGTTTTTGCCAAATTTCAGAAAAAGTGACTGTGAGTATCATCGGCAAAGACGATGACGATGACCGAGGCAGTTCTGACGCAACTGCCGCCATGATGCGGGTGCCGAGGGTCAATAGCCCACCGCTGCTAGTGCACAGTCCGCAACCAGGCCATCTCATGTCTCCGGATCTATTGAGCCCTTCAGCATGTTCGGCGACATCTGCCAGCGCTGTATGTATATTGTATAAATGTTATGTTGTGATGGCAACGAATGTGGCTCCCCTAGGATTGCAGCAGATTTTCCAGGTCACGTACCACAAGTCGGGGTTTTGTTATCTTCATTTCTGGTGAACACTGCTTTCGTCTATGTGTCTTAGCCATGTTGTCAAACACATGAGGTCTGCGCAGTTTTCGTCAATGTGTCATTATATAACGCTTTCAAAACGATAGTTGTTGCGCCACTGCGGCTGTGGGTGAAGTTGTTCAGTTGCGTTCACTTTTTTTCTGTTGAAACTGAGCGATGAAAACCTATTAAAATGAGGCATTTTTCACTGTTGAGTTACGTTTTCGTGCAATCATAATTAGTTACATTGTCAAACCGGGACTTGTGCGTTTTTGTAATGTTTAGTCAATTTGTGACAGTCTACGGCAGGGGTGGCCAACCTTTAGCACGTCATTGCGCCTAATTTTCCAAATGTGAGTAGAGATGCGCCATACCGTCGGATAAATCTTGTAGCAATGTCACTTCACATCATTAGTTATTTACCAGGTAATATAATCAAACACAAATTAAATGTCTGGTAAGCTAGCAAATATATTTCAAATTTACTTACTTTTTAATGAGACTTATCAAACATTTCACCAGTTTTTCAATGTTTGGAGTTAAATTCGTTACTGAGAGCAGCAGAAAATTCTTCATTTTTTAATCAGTCAGGCGCAACTTTGTTTTGCTTTTAATCAATTTCATGGATGAAAATGCTTATTTGCATGTGTATGTCGTTTCAGAACGACATACATATAATCAGTCTCGTCGCCATGGGAGACTTTTCCCCTCCAAACAAAGCACCATGTCCCCCAAATTGAACTATGAAACATAAATCAGTGGAGTTACATCGCCC
>Ga0210059_1003519_pt1 | contig 25089 bp, 19 predicted proteins | sample Ectturendosymbi2_FD_188042 | JGI IMG/M metagenome (GOLD analysis project Ga0210059, IMG submission 188042) | Ecteinascidia turbinata endosymbiont from Florida, USA - Sample 2 (SPAdes) (version 2) | ecosystem: Host-associated > Tunicates > Ascidians > Unclassified | place: Key West, Florida... | reverse complement strand
AGTGAAAATATCCAAGCTATTTGAACAGACTGGGCAGTTCTTAGGTTGCTTGGCCGAAAAGGCAACTTATTTGCTTTCTTTCATGGTAAAACATGTAGCTTCCACTCTCGTGGAAGATGTCGCGTTTTGCTTTGGAAAAGACTAAAGCAGAAAAAACGAAATTCCAAAGCAGAAACTCCAAAGGCTGCTGATAAACTGAAAATAAGTTGGCGAGACGCAGTGCTACATGTTGCTGCAAGTTGAGAAATCCCGCTTTGTGGTATGAGCTGTTATGTTTCAGCAAAATTAGTAGGCTGCTTCAGGGCAAAATTATGTTAATTAGAAGCTCTAGGTTTGAAGCAAGTTTTGTAGGAATCATTCGACTGGGATCCGCTTTCGTTACTTTGCGATGATTCGTACTTGTATTTCTGTGTGCAAGTAATTAGTCTCCGGAAAGGCAGTGAAGTCTAATCCATCACCGAATATTTTAAAATATAGGAAATCGATTTCACGTACCTCTTCGCATCCTCGTAGCTCTTCCCAATCCAGAAATCTGCAAGCAGTTATTAAGGGTGAAATGCTGAAGGGCTAAAGGAAGGGCAGAGAAAGCAAGCAAATTCAAGACCTTGAGTTTGTTGCACAGAGTTCGGCAAAGCAAAGTTCTATGCATTTAAGCTGTCTTGTCAATGGTTGCAAAGTTCTGTTGCAGTCGAGTTTGAAGGGACCACACTTCGTTTTAGACCTAATTTTGATAGCATTTATTTTTTATGTAAATATTTGTTTAGGTCGTAAATCAACCGTGGTTCGCCAGGAAAATTACCCACACGTTGTAGATAATCAGCATGGTAAAAAGCCAGAAATCCATAAAGGGAAAAAACACAAGGAAGGTGAAATTATTGACGTAAAATGAGAAAATGACAAATTAAAGTAATCGTATACATTTCGGCGTCAAGGCATAATGTTTTGAGGCGAAAATACCTTTTTTTCTGAGAAACTGTCGACTAAATTGCTCAAACGTTGCAAACCTGGCAAATTCAATGTGTTAATATGAAATATTTTGAAGACATTTGATGTCCAGGGGGTGGTGAGCACCCTTCATTGGCCGCAGGTATTGCCGGACCGTACTGGCCGAAACCGGACTAACAAAGGAGCACGGCTCTAATAACCTGTGGTTACGCGAATGCCTGCGTAATAATTGGTCCATTGTGACGATTGTCTCATTGAAACGACTCGAGCACTGCGCATACAAGTCTTCTATTGTGGCTACTCGACTCAACGCCCTCATGGCGGTGGTTACCGCAGGAGATAAGTTTGTTGACGAGTAATCAACTTTCGGCGTTTGAGAAGAATGCAATCGTATTTCGCACGCGGGCATTGTTTGCAAAAAGAGCTAGCAATGGAAAGTTTCGTTATTATCCAACATTCTAAAAGCTCCCAAACCGCTGTATATTCGCAGAGTCCTGCGCAGACGACGAATATGATGTTTTCGATTATGAAGCAATTCCGCTAAGCAGCATGAAAAATGAATGAGAAAATCATCAACGCTAATTTTTTCAAGATTAAGACCTTGGTTCTATTTTCGTAGTAAAGTCCGGTGGGAAGAGCCGCCTTGAATATTTTACGTGAGCTTCATTTTTAACAGTGATGTTGAAATCTTTGAAGATAAAGGGAATTGCAACCGACAACTGCTACGATTTCGATCATTCATGTAAAACTTGTGATACCACTGGTTTTAGTGAAATATGAGCAATAAAATGAAGTAATATTTATCTAACAGTACGAGCTTAAGATGCCGGATCTGGAGTTGAAATATATACCGGGTAAACATTATGGCGTTCGATTCACTGCTACGGGTAAACATTATGGCGTTCGATTCACTGCTACGAAGAACTCCTTTAGAGAGACACATACGAAGAGTAACGAATGTTTCGCTATTAGCGTTCTGACGCAGTCAGGCCTTGCGCAAACTTATCGTTGTGAAAGCATTTTTTTCAAATTGACGTGATTCTGAACGCTCAAACAATAGTCCTTAACTGATACCATGAGAATATTTGAAATTGTGGTCAGTGTGACCAATCTTCGTCGGCGCATTAGGATTTGCAACAATATTCCATGATTTTGACTTCCAGTGTGCTCTCATCCAACGGAGCTACCCTTCGGTTAGCTCCAGTACAGTGTGCCAAAAACAAAAATGGGGAAATGTCTGCAAAAGAAACACACCATTGTACAATTTCCTTTCAACAGTCGAGAAATATTTCCTTTGAAAAATTTACAAAAATTGACAACAAAAACGCCATAATTTTATTTCCACTTTTGAAAGCAGGAGGAGAAGATTTCCAAACGTTTCCAAACAATTTCGTGAAACAGTGCTCTCCCACGTCCCCTCGACTACACCACTGGTTAGATAATACTAAAATGAAAAGTAGTTGGAATTTCACCTGCTACGTACTTTTGCACAAACGTCACAGACGTTGCAGGGAAAATGCGTTGTAAAGTGAGGAAATTTTCACCGAACTGGTGCTTTCATCAACGACTCGCGGTGAAGCTGCACGAGTGCAGTTTACTTGCTGTAATGGACAAGTACATGTATAAGCTCAACAACCATCCACAGCTTTTAGCATTCAGTCTGTCAAACGGTTAAAGGCAAAAATACGCTTTCTTAGCATCTAGCAATCTGCACTTTGTGTGTGATGTTGATGACTCTTGCAAATGGTGATAGCGACTGTCAGAAAGCTAGCTGAAGTAAGTGGAGATAAACTTTGCCTCCCTGAAATTTCTTACTCTTGGCTCCCGGTTTGGATCCTGTCAACTTTCTCCGATTTGCTACCACCTTTTATGGAGACGAAAATGATCACGAACATGTGAGGGAGATAGAAAGATTCAAATCACTTTAACTAGGCAGGATTTCTAATCCTTTTGGCAGTCAGTAAACTTTCCCCAGAAATTCTAACAGGATTTTGCAGAAAAAACACACCCAGCAGTGATTCGTTTGCGGAGTGGAGTTACTGGATTTATATGCAGGTTGCTAGACCATATCTGCCAATTGCACTAACAAACATCTTTAGCGACAGTGTAACTTAATTTATAGAGCACCGGATAAAAGCGTGCAAACCGCTATTTGAGCATGTTTTGAATATCCCGGAAAAGGTTAAAAACTCCTTTCTCTTTTAACGTCATACTCGCTACAACGAACAGACGAGTTTAGTGAAAGGTTTTTGAAATGTATTGTTGTTTACCCGAAATACAGGAATTTGAATTTGTACTAGACGGCATAACCTGCATCTTGCTATACTTTGAATTGAGGTAATATTTGGAAAATTTTCTGAAACGTTTGCGGAAGACTTTAACCTCAAAAATCTTCATGCTACAACCAGTGCGATTAACATAACATGAAATAATTTAATTCCGAATTCGTTTAACGTGATGGGCAACCAATGCAACAGCTCCAGTTCGGAACATAATGGAAATCTGTACCAAGGTCGAAACAACAAAGCTAGCCTGCCCATTGTTAGAAAACCGTAAGTCATAAAACATCTTGCTTCCTCTTTTCTTTGAAGACAGTGCGTGATCACAGCTTCAAAGCTATGTTCTGAAGCAACTTGTTTTCACCTTTGTCTTTTATTTTGTTTAATGCGATTGATAGTTTTTGTCACCGAAACTATTCGCTCACCATGAATACTATACGTCTCAAGCGTTATTGCTACATTAAATCTGAACTGGCCAACACTGTTAGTGATATCTGTTTATTTTTTGAGACACAACTTTCAGGTGCCATTCCTTTTCTCATCCGCTCACCTCAACAATCCATAGTGCGTAAAAAATGTAACTGTTTACAAAGCACTGACAAAGAACTAGTCAGGGAGCCCTACCTTGCCTGCAATGGATCACGAAGTTGAAAACATTCGCACACCTGCGAAAAAATCAGTTTTGCTGCTTTTAGCACAGATCTTCCATTTTAGTTGAAGGTGCAGAGCGTCAGCTTCTTTACTGCAAAAACTGAGAGCATTTGATTTGTTGGAAAACGTTTTTGCGTTTGATGTTACGCCTGGCAGTCAGGACTGGGTTCAAGTAACAAAAATTTATTGTTTAAATAATAAGTAATTTTTAACAGGTTGCTTAAGTAACTCAAGTAATTCAAGTAAATCAAGAAAATCAACATTTATGCTTTTAAGAACTCATAAAAATTCAAGCACGTAAAAATCATTGCAAATTTTAAATCACATAATGCGCAGTCCAAACAAGATCAGCACCTGTTGGCCGCGATTCGATTTAATGGAATGAGCTTTTAGCTCCAGACCAAAACGTAATCACGATGACAATCAACAACTGTGACTGACAAAGCGCTCTGCACAGGCCAGAAATATATTCGCCTCAGTGGCCTATTTCACGTGTGATGATGCATCCCATGCACAATATTGCGTTTACATCAACAGATATGGCTTAAAAATCTTAACTTTTCCAAAAGCGAATTACTTGAAATAGCAAGTAATGGAAAAATTACTTAATCATGTAATAGGTAAAGGTTTTCGGGTAAGTAGCTAAATTAAGTATTCAGTAACCACTTACTTGAACCCAGCCCTAGTCGCAGGCTTTTTGTCTTCGTAGGCTAAGCAACGATGCTTTCGAAACTAGAAACTCATCGCAGAACTAACGAACTAATCTTCGCCCAAACGAAGAAAAGAGTAGGACTAAAATCGGCCAATACTTGACGCTCCTCACATTCAATGGCGGTTTTAGTCGGCAGCGTGTTACTCCACCAATATTGGCGTAATTGGGATCCAACTGTAACTTCTTTCCTCGTGTTCGTGTGAAAAGTACTAAGGAAGAACTCAACAGTTACCCGTTCCGCGTGCTGCACCTGGAAATTTGCCGCCGGACAAACATTGAACTTAAACATCTTTTCGTTTGTATTTAAGACACAACCTTTTAAATTTCGAGCAGCTGGAGTGAGCAAGGTTATGTAAGCCAGACCAAACCTTTAGTGAATACTGTGTTTGCGACAACCAGAGGCAGTTTCCAACATGATGAACGGTGAAAATTTTTTAATTTTTCTCTAGTAATAACTTAGGGTTTACCCAGTGGCCCATTGCAAGCCAGATTAGTTTGAACCCCGGGTCTTACTCTGAAACTTACACTAAATTTTGTAGCTAAGAAAAATGTCAAAGTGTCGGCGTAGCTTGTTTTCATAAAGATTGTATGTCGTTTGCGGTGATAGTTGGTTCGTTTTCAGCAGATGCAGATAACAAAAGACCCACATGAAAATTTCCTGAAATGGCAACTGCAGCAAAAATTTTTCGGTACTTTCGAGCACACCGTAGTTTAAAAACATCAATTGTTTTACGACTTCCAAGCATGTGGCTACGTCGCTTTTTATTATATTTGGTGAACGATCATACCGCACACTATAGCGCACAATAACACTGTACACTTATGCGGTGAGCTATCTTTCAACGGCTCTATTTATTTCTGTGGGTGTGAAAAAATGAATATAAGGATTGTATTTCAACTAAAAATTTCAATTTTTTGTTCTTTCAGTCATGGAGTATTCGATTGGTGATTACCCGATACCGAGAAGTCGTTCAAGGGGAACTCCCAAACAACATTATGACTCGTATTTGGATTTGGATGACTTGAGTAGGGGCAGGTAAACCGATACACTGTGGCTGCTGTATCACTGACAGGTTTAGTTGCAGCTGCGACACTATGGCGGCAGCTAAATCTTGTTTCACAGCTTTGTTCACGTTGTCGGGGGCAAAATCTGCAAAGCTGTGATTGGTAACTGTGGTAAAAGCAAAAAAGCAATGTGCTTAAATTCCGAATTGCCAATAAACCTTACAGTCCACAAACTTTAGTTAAACCGTGACACAAAGAACAAGCAAGATTTACTTTAACCGAGCACTGAGACTATTTTTAATGAAAATAATCAAATGGAGAATGTGTAGGTAGCACGCAAAGGCAGCAATCATGGAGGTCGGAAGGGGGCATGGGGGGCCAAGGCCCCCTATGGGTTTTGAAATTTTCATAAAAAATGTTGTTTTTTCAGTTTTGAGTGGGAAAAAACAAATTTCACCACTTTTGGCCCCCCTGGAAAAATTTTGGAAAACCCCCTTCGTGGCCCCTCCTGGAAAAATTCCTTCCGACGCCCATGGTAGCAATCCACATTAAGATAAGCGCCTACTTAGAACAACACAAGCAGTTGTTCCTTTGGGCTGTCAGGTTTTTCATTTTCACTCATACCTGTGCTACTTGCTTCTTTTCGTCGGACAGTTGATCAATTTTGGAAATTTGGCCTAGCCGTAACATTTTGTGCGATGTAATAAGGTCGGTTGTTTGCGAAAATACAATTCCCTTTCATTATTTGCACATCATACAATACTGGCTGTATTAATGTTTTTCATTGATGGAGAGAATGAGGCCGCCGTGCGTATGGGAGTTGACACTGGTTGCGAATGATGTTTATAGCTATTAAGTCCAAACGCTATTTGGTTTGTTCAAAAACGCTTGTGTTGTCGAAGGACCAAATGACTTATCGGTCTAGGAGAGCTTGTTTTATTGCTCACTAACCTACTTTGATTTTGAAGGGACACCCGAGCACCATCACGCAGTCGAGCCTCCACTCCCTCCGCTGCAGTCAGAAGAGCCATGCAAGTGCTTGATGAGACGTACAAAAGACAGTCGTGTTTCAAAGTAACTTTTGCCGTAACGTGTTTATTATACACTGAGAGCGACTTGTGTTCGAGGTTGAAAAATTTTGGGTGAAGGTTTATTTGTCTATCAGTATTTATTAAACCACATTTTTCTGCAGCAAGACAGGTGGTCACGCTCTGCCGAACAAGGAAGTTATTATCCAATGAATTCACGTCGTTCACCGTCTCCTATCAACTCTCGTTCTCGATCGCCGTCCCCCATTCGCAGGTAGCCGTACATTTTTTGACAGAGACGTTGTTTTTCAGATTTTTTATTTATTTCGAACCACAACGTTGCGCAATCCTGCTAAGGAAGTTTAAAAAACGGTGGTTTCGAGTTTGTTTCGAAGAACAGGTTTTGTAAATTCTTTTGATTTCCTGCGAAAATTATAAAAATAAAGTGAAACAGCAGAAAAAGTTCTCGTTTCTTTCGTGACAAACTGGTCAATTCAATTACTCCGTTTTTCAGCCCTTAAGTTTCCCCTTTTACCTGTGGTCGCTTTAGTTTTCAGGCGTGACCAAACAGCAAACCGGAACACCGAGATACAACAATAAACAAAGGGATTGCTCCTGAGGAGCCGTGTACCTCTGGTCATAATCAATATAAAAACAAGAAAAACCGAACGTAATAGCATTAGATCACTAAGCGCTTTGACGTACAATACGTTTCTAACAACGAAAAGCTCAATACTGGATAAAGTAAAAAGAAAACGTTGTGGCAAGCAAAGCGACGTTTCACGTAGTAGGCATCTGTTTTAAATATGCATAGAATTAATTTCGAAAACGTTTTAGAAAGTTGACGCTGGAGTCACAAATGCACCTAGAGATAAAATGTCAAAATTAAAACTTCAGAATGAAGAATGAAAGACTTCAGAATGAAAGAAATCCAACTCAATATGGACCGTCGAACTCACAAATCTTGTCGTAAAATACAACATGGTATCCTACTTCCAAAAGAGATAAAACATCCCCTTTTTCCTACTGGGTTCGTTATGAACTGCGAAAGAGTTTGGAAAAACAGATAAAGAGGCCGAAAAAGTCTTAAGCGCGAAACATTTAAAAAGTCTGCACATCATAATGCCCAATGCAAAGCGCCGGTCATGCCTAACGTGCTTTGCTCGCAGCTCGTCGCCCAATGGCTGGACACCACCGAGGTTGATTGAAATCGAAAGAGACAACTTTCAAGATGCTTTGGACGACAGCGAGTCACGGAGGGAAATACTTTTAAGGAAACTTGCGGACGCTCAAAAAACCATGGAGGTATCGTGTGTGTAAAATACTAAAACAAAAGTAATCTGTCTTTAACCTATAAGAATCTTTAATGACGACGCAGCTTCACATTTAGCAAATAACATTCATATTGGCGTTTCAAGATTTTATAATGTTAGTGGCACTGCTGCAACATTAGAAACATTCAAAAGTTGTTTTTTTCGATGCAAGCCGACTAATCGTGTTAATAAAAGTTGTGCTGCACGGATTCTGTTTTGGAATGAAATTTATGGCTATCTTACAAGCAAATTCCGCATCTTAGTTTGACTGAACTGGGCTGACAACGCAATTGCGACAATTTTTTTTCCAGTTAATTTAAACTGATTCAAATCTTACTGTGCCATTTGATCTGAAACTACACTTCTCTTGCGGGTTTTTGCGACAAGTCCTGTGCCATCAATGACAGATGCTGCGCTTCATGAAAGATCAGAACACAAGTTGTGGGTCTTAAAACTCGATTCAGAAAAAAAGTTTCCAAAATTACGGATCGGTCTGTGCGACTGCAGATACAAAATGAGCGTCTGAGGGAAGGGGAGCTGGATGTGAACGAAGCGAAAACCACAATACGACTTCTGCAACAAGTGCAACAAGAACTAGAGACGAAGACACAGTTTCTCGAAAAGGAGAGAAACAGCTTAAAGGAGAGAAACAGCTTCATGCAAAGGTCCAAAGACAACGCTGAAGAAAGGGAAATTCTTAAAAGAAAGTGAGAGTTTCATTGATAATCAATTTATTAATTAATTTCGCAATTGATAATCAATTTATCAATGAAGCGTTTGCGGTAGTTGTAATAAAGAGCGTTGTCGGATAATTTGATACTTTCTTGCAGTGTAACAAACGTATTGCTCTAATTAAGTCGTCGCAATTTTTTATTTTAAGGAAGGCGGTTGCAATAAGCTACTGTTTCTGTTTGTCCAACAAAGTTTCAGTTTCTCTGCAATCGTGACCTATCATTTCGACAAACACGCAGACAGTTCAGTCTCAGCAGCAATCGTTTCAGTGGCAAATATTAGCGAGAAACGTGTTCATGAAACTTTTTAGCATTTCACGAGCAGCAGTTTGTCATCAGCCATAAGCTTTTCACCGGTTGCGATATATTTCCACTGGAATCCACGTTCCCAAATTTGCTATTTCCGTTCTTGAAAGCAGGACAAAGTGAAGTGCGCAAGCAAGCGAATCCTTGTAGCTGCGTTTCACATTACTGTCAACAAATGCATTTCGGAAACATCATTAGGTTTATCTGAAAAAGAGCAGTTTAATGCAAAAACTCCGATTAACTTTCAGCTTACACTACTTCCAATTATTTCTTGAGACACGACCGGGGGAACAGCGAACATGAACAAAGTTCGTAACATTGGGTTTTATATTCGTGTAAGTGGGAACAACATAAACATTTCAATGTTTGTCTTGGTCTGCGATCAATCGCGCGCTCTGTTGTTGAAGTGGTAGCGGAACGTGATCGTTTATATCTAGAATGGACGAGCGCGGCCGAGAGTCGAGTCGTCTTCGTTGTCAGCTTGATTTGCTTCTCGCCGACAAAAAGCAGCATCACATAACGATTGAGCACCTGAACAAAGCCATAAAAGATCTAAAAGATGAATCACAAGGCAATGTAGAGGTATGGATGCGCGAAGCTTTGCTTTACGTCGTGTACATCCAAGCATTATTGTACATTGAATCTGCGCAACAATTAACAGCATTTGATTAAGTTGCGCAAGTAAACTTACTTGTTTATTTGCGAGACAAACACTACTGGAAAAGTTTCACAAAAAATATTTTTGACTGATTTCAACAGGGGTTTCCAATACGGAGACCTTAGCTAAATTAAATCGTTTTTGCTATGACGGCTGGTCACTTGTACAGTTGTATTTTGCTTGATGAGGGTTAACGAAGCTTGCAAAATCTTGTTTAGTTGCAAAAGAATACAGCCAAAGATTTGGATGTCGTTCAAGAACGTCTGAACATTTCTCGACAGAAGTGCGAACTACTGGAAAAGGAAAAGAGCCATGCTTTTTCCGAACTAGAAAAATCACAGAAAGCGCAACAGGTTTTGACAGATCTCAACACGTTTTATTAATTAAATGGCATTTTCGGCAATCTCTATTACGAAGATATGGATCTGACGTTTGGTTGTGTGTATGCAGAACACGTTAACCACTTTGAAAAGTTAATGAACCGCAAAGAGAAAAAATGCAAATTCACAAAACATCAAAGTAAACTTGATGGCGCTCTAAGACCGTCCTTGCGCCACAGAGCACTGAAGCAAATTTTCCTTGAAGTAGTTTGTCGCCTGCAGTTGGTCGAACACCAAGTTTTGGTAAGATACACCTAATCAGAAAATAAATTTTTCTAATAACTTTTGCATTAAAACGGCAATGCGCAAAACAACTTTGTCCCAAAAATAAACGTAAAGGTTTGTTTCTGCGAGTGGTAAAGATTTTCAAAATGTGCACAAATGAGTGTCCGCTCAAACGCGCAAAGTCAAAGCCGTTGTTAACCTTTATTGCAGGCCTTGATAAACAGAAACACTGACCTTGGACAAAGACTTAGTCGATGTCAAACAGACCTGCAGGATCTGTCCGAGCGTTACGATCGCAACACTAACGCACTCAACAGCTGCAAAGAGGTGATTATTATTGTATGTGTAAGAATGTACGACCACGTTGCAAGTATTTGCGTGTGGAAGCAACCTCCACATTTATTCAAAAACAAAATGGCAAAATGTCTTTCGTAGACATACCGATGCACCTTATGCAACAACTGTTTACCTTGTTGGTATCATCCAGGAACTCGAAATGTCTCGTGACAAGCTGCTCAAGCAAGGCAAAGATCTTGCTGACCTCCGGCGGAGCCATGCAGAAATGCAGCAAGACCGCGAGAGGGCAGTGAGGTACAACGAAGAACTAGAAAAAACTCTTCAATCCATCAAACAAATCAATCAAGACTTGAAGAAGGTAAATGATCCTTCATACGTTATTGCAGTAAAGTTTCTTTGTGCATGTCTCCTCTTGCTTACAAGAATTGGTGTTCCTGTTTACTGGAAAGCATCTGTCAACAGCCGTTTGAACGCATATTTTTATGGTGGAGAGGTAGTGTTTTCGAGTAGCGCAAAGCGGAAAAAATTCTACTGGTTTTTACAAATTTATGAAATGTTTATTTTTGCCAAGCAAAAACGCGTTTAAAAAAGCAAAACAAATTGGGAAATCAACAAAGAAGCAACAGAGTGATTATCCGCAAAAAAGTAATTTTTCCACTTCGATGTAGTCAGATGAATCTTACTGCGTGGGCTTTATACGTCGCTTGTCAAAACCGCTTCGATCAAAGAGGCTGCGCGCGTATTCTGGTACATCCCTTTCAAAAAAATCGCCAAATATTTGAAAAACAGTCCCGCTATTTATTGCTTCCAAGCAATTAACAAAAACTCCTAGAATGGTGCTCTTTTAACAAAGTAACAAAAGTCACTGTTTCTGCCCACAAGTCTCAGACAATTCACAAACCTGTGCTCAATCCAAACGCGCCTTGAACGTCTTGCGGTCTTCCATCCTGTTGATTTTTTACTTCTGGTAAGATCTGTCCAAACGCTCTTGTGAGACACTGATCTCATGGAACAAACGCAGGCAACGTTCAATCTTCTGTGTGATGCAGATGTGTCATGAACACGCCACTACACGCTGAGAAGCGAAATGTTAACATACTTTCTCAATAGTCTCCTAGACCTAGTGGTTTATACCACCAATGTCCATTTGATTCGAGATGAATCCAAAAGGATAAGTGAAATTTTTATTTTGCTGCCGCGGCATCGCCTCTACTATGCTGGCGGTTTGTCGCAAAACGCGCGGTTACCAAGGCCCTGTGTTTTAAGGCAAAGGTTGCGTGCGAAGATGAAATAACCAACCTACACTCCGAACTGGCGAAAGTTCGGCTTGAACTATCGAAAACAACGGAGGAAAGTTTGCGCAATCACGAACAAGCTAAAGCATTGTCGAAGGTGGGTGTGCGCCGTTTCTTTGAACTTGACATAATTCCTGCGAGCATTCTGTGACTGTTTTATGTGAAACTTTTGGTGTATGGTTTGTTTTATTGTAAGAAGCCGTCAAGTGATTCATATCAAGATATTGGCAACAAATCTGTTTGATAAAATGTACGATTTTCATCTGAATTGCGCCAATAACTCAATCTATCAAATAAGTAAATGGTAAAAGATTGCAATAATTTCTGCCAGATAAAAAACTATCCGTTTAGAAGCACATATATCAAATCCAAAACAAAACAAGTTATGGTTTTGTGTGCTGTAAGGCAGTTTGCAATAGTCTGAATCATTTGCTTGGTGCTGCATTAAAAAATTTAATTAAAAAAACAATGACAAAACTTTTTGACTGAGGACGAATCTTTGTAATTGAACAAAATAAAATTTTAACTGAACTGCAGAGAACGGTCGAAAGTGTTTGCGTTAGCAATCTCAAAGCATAACCTGGCTGTTGTTCTATTTCGTTCGCTTATGCGCCAACTACATCATCGCACAGGAATGCGAAAGACTTTCGAAAGAGCTAAACCTTTTGCGACCCCGGGCGGAAGAACTCGCCGAACAGGCGAAGTATTTCGAAGGAGTGCATAACATGGACATGCAGCAAATCTCGATGCTGCAGACACAAAAGAATCAAATCGATAGAGAAAAAGAAGACTTGGCCACAGTGAGCAATTGTGAATAAATTTAGACAGTAATGTTTGTTGCCACGTTCGATGTTGCAGCTGATAACAAAGTTGCACAGCGTTTTGGACAAGTCGAATGCTTTTCCACTAATTACTTCGTTAAATGAAAAATTTCAGTCAGAAAAATAAACAGAGCTGCAGCTTTTTATCAAAGACTGCGTTTATAATGACCTAACAAAAATCTGTCGTGATACTTTATTGTAGTGGTTTAATCAACGCATTTTTCGTGTTTCGCCAGAAACTCGCAGCCCAGGAGGAAAGCAATTCGGATCTTCAGAGCCGTTATGACGAAGAAACGAAGAAACTAAACAAGGAAATCAACGACCTTAGACGGGAACGCGATAAATTGTCGGCCCAAGTTGGAGAGACAGAAGCGGTAATGTTATGGATCTTCCCTAAACGATGCCCTTTGTCTGAGCGCTTTAGATCAATGATCATGAAGTAACTGAGTTGCAGCCAAAACAAAAACATTGCTCTTATGCTGCGGTCAACTTCTTTTGATAAACAATTTTCACGCAGTGGCTTGTAACACAAAAATCATGACATTTCTTTGTTTCGTATATGTAGCACAATGTTGTGGCATCAATATGAAGCACCTGCAGCAAATTTAAGTACCGGAATAGTTGCAACAAATTCGTGCAACAATGTCATAATGTCGCGCGATTTTTATGACATAGAAAGTATGAAGTCACAGAAACAGCGGAGGAAAAGTTGATACCATTTTCATGTTTGATGGTGCGATATCCCTTCTAGGTTTGCCATCGCAATCGTGGAGTTGGAGCAAAACGCGGAAGTCTTGCTCAGTTGTATTAGAAACAACAACGCGAGAATTACATAATGCAAATGAAAACAGTACGTAATGAAATATAATACAGCATTTCGTAAGGAAGAGTGCAGAATGCAAATGAAATATTCCGAAATCAGCTGTTACACATAACTGATAACAAACACGGTTGCCTTTGAATAAGTTCTGTGCGATTCTACTTTAATCCGACTTCTCTCATCCGCAGCACTTGACCCGTGTCAGTGACGAGCTGACGTCATCCACACAACACAACCAGGCACAGATCGAGCACTGGAGACAAGCGTGCTCAAAACTTACGTCGATGGTTGAAGAAAAGGACGAAGAGCTGCGCAAAGCATCCTTTCAACGCCGAGGATTGGACGAAAAGCTTGCGCTCGCCGAAGCAGAACGGAAAACCATTGAACTACAGGTTTGCTCTAGCTGGATGAAGTACAAAAGTCGGTGACATTAACAAATTCGTATTTTTGGAAAACACAAAACTTTATTCAGAGCTTTAAGGGCAATTGCTAAATTTCTGTATGTGACCAGACTGTAAGGCAAGTTTTATACCATACTAAATGTACGCAGGTGAACGAACTTCACGTTTCTGAAGAAGAACTGATGCAGCTTCGATCCACGAACAAGAAACTCTCGCAAGAATGCGCTGAGAATCAACAAATGATTGCTGTGCTGGAGATGCAAAGAGATATTCTCGCCAAATCGGTAAGAAACGGTTTGAAAACGATAGAATACAATTTAGAAAACTGGAAAAAAGCACATAAAAAAAGAAAAAACAAAGGCATAGTTGCAACAACTAAAAAAGAAAGTGATGCTTAAAAACACGTCGTCGAAAACTGTCTCTTTCCTACAACTATGAAATGTGTATTTCCGCGTTAAGTAGTTGTCATTTAACACTTCCAGGAAGTTTACTAGATGTCTTATACTAATGGTGATGTTTCCCTTGTTTCCCTTTCATTTGCATCCGGACCGGGTTATGAATCTGGCGTACATTGAAGCAAAACAAACGCAAGGCAAAAAATCAGTCGACACGATGCGTAACAATCTGGATGGTGATGTTTTTTTTATAACAATTCATTGAAATGTTTGACATTTTATTATACTTTTAGACACAAGTATATGACATACACCGGAAAAAAAACTATTCTTTATTTAAACTTATCCCATAAATATAACTCGAACTCATTGGTGGCCGCACTTCAGACAAATAAAAGTAATGCGGCCGGCAATAGCAAAAGGTTGCACACCCCTGGTTTAGAATATGCTTTTCCTTCTATCTTATCGACTAATGCTTCGGTCTTACTTTATTCGAAGAGACCTGGAGAAACGCAGGTTTAAAAAAGCCCCTCATGTGAAACTCTAGTGCCAATGAGCAGGTCTGAGAAAAGCAACGGTTCAGAGAAAATGTTCCACAATTGCTTTTTTCTTTGTAGCCGTCCAAGTCCTCCGCTCCAGATAGCATGCTGAAGTCCCAAATTGAGAAACTTCAAGCGGAGATATCGTTGTTAAAATCTCAGTTGAGAAAAGCTGAAAACGACAATAAGGACCTGTTCCAGCACAAAATGAACAGCAGTTCATTCAGTGATCATGTGGGTAGTTTTTGCTATTTTTGTCAAACGTTTGTTCCTCTTCAGTTAAATTTACTTTTATTGACCGAATTAGAAAAGATCCAAACGGATTTATCCAAGATAAAAGAAGGGCGTGGTTATAGTGCTGTCCGCGGATCTGTTTGGTTTTAGGGATAGTATATATAATCAAACATAACGTGAAAGAGCTTAGAAACATTTTTTCTCAGTGTATTTTTATATGACAGAATGAAAGTAGCGAGGAAACGGGTCGAATCAAAGGAATGAATAAGCTTTTGGCCGAGCAACTAACGGAAGCCAGACAGGTTGGTTGACGATGTGTCTCTCGCTTCATTGAAATTTCATGCTGTGAATTTTTAGTTTAAGTTGGTGAAAATCTATATCCACAGAAACGAAACATTGTATCTGTGCACTCAAAAAGTGCATTTTTACGAAATCGATATGCACTTCTCCTTGATTCTGTTCGATTGTTGCATTGAATGTTGTTTACTGTAACGTAAGTTTGCACCTCAGTGCGAGTTGTACAAGCGTTAATGGGACATTTTCGATTTTAGGTCATCAACGCACTACGAAACGATTCTCATATCCTATCCGGTATTTGAAACCTGAAAGAAAATTTACTAACGAACCTATTTGCACATTTCGTGATTTATTTCAAGTCTTTATGGAAAAGCAAAACATATTTTACGCTTGACCTGAACCTCTTTTTGCAGAAAATAGAAACACTGCAGACTATTATCGAAGAAAAGGACTTGGCTAGGGAAAAGGATGTCCGAACTCTTGAGAGGGAGAAACAGCAGGTTAAATTACATCTGTCCAGCATGAACGACGAGCTTAATGCTCTGAAATGCACTGGGACCGTGAAGAATAAGGAAAACACGGCTGAGCTGCGAAGTTTAAGAGGTAAACACTCTACTGAGTGGCATGTTTTTCTGAGAGGTGTTCCTGTTTGTCGCTGAGTTAAACACACAGACACACACTTTATTTTTCTCACGTAAAGTAAGTAAAACTTCAACAAGTTGCAATTTCATGAAAATCTCATTAACACTTCAGGAGGTCTATGGTGCCTTAAATGATAAAAGCTTGTATATTTTGGATCTCACAAAAAATCAGCTCAGAGACCAGTTACAAGCAACAATTTTCTAAGAAAAAACACTTTAGTTTCCTACTTAAATTTTAAAATCTGAACTAGCAGCAACCAAAGATTTGAAAGATATCTCGCTCCTTGCAGAGTAACCGGAGTCAGTGCAGCAAAAAAACTCTACCTCGGAAAAACAAAAGAGAACGATATGCTGTCACCGTCAACTAGTTGAAGATAAAGTGATTTTGTTTTGAACGTCATTTTACCACCAAAATGTGGCGTCTTATTTCAGTCGAAATGGCAAAAATAAATCAGGATTTGCAAGAGAAGAAACAGCAAATTATGGTCCTTGAGGGAGAAAGGGTGATACTTGAGAATGGCCGCAAGAGAGCAGAAGACAAAGTTGACCAATTGGAATCACAAATGTCAGAACTAAAGAGGGAAAAACTTATTCTTGAAGCTAAAGGAGGGTGAGAATTATCGTAGAGTAAGGAAATATTCTGAGCCTTGCGCTAAATCATGCTAACTGCTCTTGTGTTTATTTACTGAATACTTTTAAGATTCTAATACCATCAAGTGAGATATTTTGACTCTCTGTGCGTGCAGCTTATACTTGCAAAAACATTCAGTTACGTAGATTTGTGCGATCTTTCCAAAACAATTCTTCTTTGAAACAGCGCAAAACTCGAAAGTTTTGCAAATTGGCATTACTTTAGAAACAAAAATGCCGTTACTATTGGTTTATGCAAAATCATGTTGAATGTTTTCAAAGCAACTGTTGTCGTTGTCAGCGAAGATAAAAGATTTGTGTTTGGAATTTCCAGCATGTTTTCGTTTAAATGGTGGCAATTGCTTTTCGCTCCTAATTCATCTTATATAATTCGTGCAATAAATGCCGGCCTCGCTTTATTCAGTCTCGCAGCTGATGCAAACGTAAAGGTTTGAATAGGGGATTTCCCGAAGATTCTGAACGTTGGAATTTGTTTTTCTGCAGATCACCATCGTCGCAGGTCTATCAGGAAGACGTGGATCGTCTGGCAGCCGATGTCAAGATCAAGACGGCGAAGCTGGAGGCAGCAAAAGCTGAAAACGTTGCTTTGCGAACGCGACTGAAAGAGTTCGATGGCATCCGCTCATCTCAAGATGACATGATAGAAGCAATGAAAAAGCACCTTGAAGCTCAAACGAGTGTAAGTTGTGGCTGCTGACAAACATCTTTTGCAGCTTGTGCGTCATCGATGATGTCAGTTAGTGTTTTACACTGAATCGTTTAGTGTTTTACCCTGAGTTTTGTACTTCGGAACGCACGCACAGACTACTGAAGACAGCGACGCGGCGGCCTCCGATGGTGCACGTCCAGAGAATCGTGAAATGAAAGCACTGAAGCGTGAACTTGAAAACACCAAAGAAAGTGAGACGATTGTTGCAGTTCGGCAATTCACGCATTCACTGGACATATTTGTATTTTCGTGAACATCTTTGCTTTGTTCTCTTTTAAAGTGAGGGATGCGTGATCACCCAGGTCAAGCTTGCAACAGCTCTCGGTCGTTGGCGTATTTTTGTTATTTTTAAACATCCAAGAGACACTCCATTGCAGTGGTGCAGTTGTGGGCTAGAATATTCTGACCTCGTGGAAGTTTAGTATTTTTATCTCTGCTGCGTCGACGTGCAGCACGATACTATCGGGATAGATGATAAGGCTTGTTCATAAAGGCGTGTTGCTACTGCAGCTACTTCCCAGATTAATTCACTGTAACTGTATCTATACCTCCATAGTATTGCTACGAAATTGTAAATGTTTCAAAGGTATGTTAACTTCGTTTTAAAGCAGTAAGAAACAATAAAAATTGTTGAAATGTCTCAGGTTTGGGAGCTAGGGAATACCAAGTGGCCGAATTAAAAAGCAAGCTCATCGAATGCCAGAGGTCGGAGCAGAGGACACGACAAGAAAGGGATGAATTGCAAGGGAAGACCATCATCATGGAATCATTGTTAGTTTGTCTTCATTAGTTTGTTTTGTTTGGCTAACTGACTAGAGTTAAGTATGCTGTTGATAGTCACATTGAATGTTGTTAATAGCTGATTGTTTAATCGTTTGAAATCAAACAAAGCAACTCTAACCATTCCAACCAGCGATGGTTTTGAATTCCACGCCAGAAAACGTTCGGAACCAAGCAGGGGTGTGGGATGTCTCAGTGAAACATGATTGCAGTACAGTAGAATCAGCAAATACTTGAACAGAAGGAACAGAGGCGGCAGTTGTGTTGCAGTCAATTCAAAAATCGTGCAAGCCAAGCCACCACGTTTAGGTCCACCGTAGTAGCAATACCAAGGCAGCTCCGCTGTTTGTTTAGAGTACAATCAGCTTGCACAATTTGTACGAAGTATGGTTTTTCGAATTATTCAAAATAAGAACATAAAGTTGCTACCTGAAAGCGTTGCGTCAATCGCAATCCAACGTGTGATGTCCCGAGGTAGTGGCTGACTATTTTGTTGGACTGGCCCACGTAGGGACGCCGGTGTACAGTAGAAAGGCGACTTGCGATACATTGAAAGTACCAGTTCTATTGTAAAAGTGTACACGATGCCTGGCTCATTTTCTAGTTACACTGCGAATTTTCACCTTTCACGCTTTGCTGTTTGTCCTCCTTCACTTTGCAGTTTAAATATGTCGAACACTTGAGAGTTCAATGCAGAATAAGGGTGGTCGTTCTTTTTGTACTGTTGGCCTCAACCTTGAACTAGAAAATAACAGATATAGCCGCTCTGAATCGTTCAGATGTAGATTTGAAGTCGTTAAGCTGCCAAAATTGTTTGAAGTCGTTATTATTAGAGCAGGAAAATATCTCTGGCGTTGTTTGAACAAATGTACTTTCACCACCGTTGCTCTTTTTTTCAGGGAACAAAGGCATGGGACAATGCTTTTGTCATACGTTGTGTTCGGGCGTACCAATAGGCCCTCTTTTAGTTTCTGGACATAAACGAACTTGATTATAAACGCAGTTCAACAGTTAGACTACGTTCGCCATCAACATGTAAAAAGGGTTACTCTTGTTTCTTACAAATGTAAAATATACTCACTAACGAAGCTCCCTTTGGGTAACAAGCGTAGTTGAGCTGAAGAGAAGTGATTCGCAGGTTTTTTGGATGTTTGGCATTTGTTTGAGTTTGGTGATAAAACCTTGAAAAAACAGACTAAACTGAATACTTCCGATTCCGTTTCCTTTGTGTTGACATCTAAGTACGTGTTACCAAGAGCAGGTTACAATTTTGAAAGACTCCTGGAATGCATATGCAAATTTTGCAAAGGTTGTTTCTGGAATTGCTTTGCCTTGTAAATATTTTCTTTTGTTTTTTAGATGCGAGTGCTAGAATATTCCCTTTGCCTAAAAGAATAGATGGTTTACTATAAGTCTGAAGTTTACTATATGTTGGGGGCTGTGCAGGAGCGAGTCAAGCCGTGATTTGTTGAAAGAACTTGACGAGGTTCGACGTGAAAAGGACGAACTGGAAAAGCATCTCAGCGTTTTTGCATCGAGTAAGACAAGTCAAACACCCCCCCAGTCACTTTCCCTCGCTGAAGATCTAGAAAAGTAAGAGGATCTCTGTGCATTGTTTCGAGAAAGCACCCGTTAATCTACAAATTCTTGGATATAACCACTGCGTAAGAATGGTCTTTTTGTGATGTAGACCAAATTAGTGCGAGTATGCGCAAGCTTGACATGCTACGTATCTGAAAAACACCGAACGATAGGCCGAATAAATCTACCTTTTAATTTATTTCGAGTAGAGCTAATTTCTCATTATGACATATAGTTCTGGTTGTTTGAAGAATCGAAGAAGTTTGTTTGAGGCTATAGGTGAAGCTCAGTCTGATGAAATTCTACGCTCAAATCACTATGTTGTGCAGGGAGCTCGAACGACAATACAACACAGTGTGCGAGAGAAACAAGTGGCTGGAAACGAGGATCGCTTCGCTACAGCGAGAAATCGACCTTCTGCGTGACCAGAACTCGTTGCTGCAAGAACAGCGAAACAATGCCGAGAGGGAAGCTGCCAAACTACGAGAGGAGATGAAGGTGGAAGTTTGCCTTTTGTCATGTGGTTTCAAATGCTTTTCTGTTTTACAGGGTTGCATGCAGGAACACCGATATGTATGATGGGCATTTGATGTGCAGATTTTAGAGGAGACACTCTGCATTTTATGCGCACAAACATATGCGACGATACGTTTTTTAATGCATTTTTTTTGTGGTTTGCAGGATTAGATTTTGTGTAACAAATACTACGACAAACAGAAAAAATGCGACGCAGGGATCTGTTTTGCAGGAACTGACTATGCATTCGAAAGGCTCCCGACGCCAAAGCGAGGCTGAACAAATTCATCTACAACACAGAAATGCTGAAAAAATGCAGCAGGTAACTTTTTCTGCTGAAAATGTTGAAAATCTTGAAGCATAATAGCAAGTTCATTCGTGTCCTATAGGTGTTTTAAACGGAGAATCACACCAGCAAGCTTGAGTGGTCAATCCATTTTCCAGGTGCTTGTTTCAGAAAAGATCAAAAACATGTTTTCTGTTTTTTTCGCTCCACCAGTGCATGTAGTTTAACACACTACAGACATTTTTTTGCAAAATCCTACCTTACCTTCTTCAAAACTTTAGCTGTACAGCGTTGCTTCTATTTTCGAATATGTTACAAACATTTTATATTTATTTTTTTGAAGCTTATCAAGCCTGTATATGTGGTGCAAAGGAATTTACGGTAGATGTTTGTCATAATGTTTCTCTTGTGCATCTGAAAAGAGCTTTGTTTTAGATTCTTGACCTGGAACGAGAGGTTCGAGAAAAAACTCAGATCATACAAGCAATGGCGCGAGAAATGGAGTCGTTGCAAAAGAAAGCGGACAAAAGCAAACTATCGAACTTTATGAAAAAGTTGAGGAAAGGCGGTGACAACGGAAGCAGGTGAGTGGAACATTGATCCGGTGTGGAGAAGCTCTTCCAAGCAATGCAGTACTTTGATGCAAACTCATTTTTTAGGGCTTTGAAATACTATGAGCAGTTAAAACATAGAAGTAAAAGTTTTAGACAACTATATTTCTCTCAAGAAAACGAAAACAAAGAACTTCCAATTGCAAAAAAATTTGTTAGTGAAAGAAAGCTCTGAACTTTGTCACAACGCAATGGTTTTTCTAATACTACGAAACCAACAAAAAGCTGAACGACAATGGAGAAAATGAGCTGCTGTTGCAAATGGAAATTTTTGGAAACCAAACCGTTTGTGCTTCAACTTTTTAAAAATATCAAGATTAGGCGTCCCTCGCAATAGTCCAGGTTTCGTAACAGCGTAAAATATGGACGTATTCGAAGTTTTGAAGTGTTGTCAGAAACGACCGCACACAGATCCTTGGTTTGTGCGTCATTTAATTGTCTCTAAACAAGGTCTTCCCTGTGAAACTTTGGTGCATAAAATCTTAAGATTTGCTAAATTCACTTCATAAACTTTTTTATTTTAAACCCTTTCTCGTTTTCTTTTCTGGTTGGCAGGAAAACGACAAAGCAATGTGTCCTCATTGCAAATACTGAAAGTTGGCATACGTAAAAATTCATTTTGTCATTAAGACTCATTTCAGATTGCAATTACCTGTTGAAGTCCAAAAATGTTTCGTTTGAATCTTATGGCTAAACTTTGTGCGCAGCACAAAGTATTGTGTATTGCACACACTTAGATTGCCAAATGCTTATTCTCTTGCAGAGATTTGAACCTGTCCAGCACACTTCATACGACCAGCAGCGGTGGCGACACTCTTTGGGGGACCCGGTCTGGATTTGATTATCAAACATTTGACACGGGTTACTCTAGCTCAGCATCGCAGCCGACCAAGAAGAGATCCGCTTCCTTATCACCTAAAGCCAGGTTACCTTGCTATGCCAGTGATTTGCACATTGCGCTTCTGTTGCTTGTTTCAACAGGCATTTCAACGCATAATTCATGCCTGTTGTGCAAACGTAGATTTATATTGTTCAGACTTGAACTCTTTCAAAGTTGAAAACTCTTGAATATTTCTTCCCTGCACACATCCGATCTCTGATTTTTTAATGGATTCTTTGTAGTTTCTTATAATTTTCTCACTCCGCGCTACATTAACTCTTCAAAGGAAAATGTCGGTGGAGATTTATTAAACATGGTCATAGACCAAGAAACTAACAGTTTAAAAATGAATAAATTCAACCTTTCAACTTTTAACACAACAGCCCTACTTTCAGTGGTGGCCTGAGGGTGAGGCGGATGACGCGAAGGCCTTGGACCCCCTCTGAGGTGGTCCCTTGTCAGTTTACGCACATTTACTTCATACATTAATTGGACTTTTTCAATGTCAGTATTTTGTGTTTGGTAGTCGTGTAAACAGAAATCCGTGATGGTAACAACTTTAAATTATTTTAGATCTGTTTACTGCCACGGACCGCATAATTTGTAGAATATCGCTGGCCGGCCGTATAACAATATTTTTCAATCTTAACATTTTACCTTTATCCTTGGGAAGAAACAAGGAGAGAAAATGAGTAGAAGGAGAGACTTCACTTGACTCGCGGTCTTAATATTTCCTTGTCATGCGGGAATTTAAACTAGACGCTATTCGGGTCAATCGCAGATCTACATCATTGGACGGTTCCTTAAAAGTTCGTAGGAATTCATCACAACTTCCGAGTTCTTCTCGAAAAAGCAGTATGAGATCAGTGCCTCCTCCTTCGCCAACACTGACTTACGTCACGGCTTTTGATGACATAACAACGTACTCCGGCCCGAGTCCGGCATCGGAAAGGAAGAGTCCGGAACTAAAAGAGAAGCGCTTGTCCTCGAACCGAGTCAGTTTCGATGAAACGTCCGATCCGGGGGCCGCTGCCCCCCAACGTCGTCGGTCACAATCGCAGTCCCCCCACCGCTCGGAAGAAGGTGCTTCGCCAACTGACGGAAACCACTCGGAGGAGGATGAAGATGTGGGGAGGAACGGCGACAATATGGTTTTTCTTTCCGACGACTTTGTAGCAGAGGACCAGCTCTCGGGGTTGTGCGGGCAGCCGCTGAGCAGCAGGTCAGGTTGTTAATCACGAACGTTTCTACCTGCAAGTTTTGCTGTGTAGCCATTTTTAGAAACTATTACTCTTGCAGGTCTGTGGGAACACCTGTCCCTGCGGCAAAAGAACCACAACCTACCGAAGCTGTCAAGCTCCCTAGCCCAGCATCCAGTCCCTCGTTGCCCTCACCAACGTCTTCCAGGTGAATGTTTGCTTTTGTTCCGCAACTTCATAGTAAACCTTATAGTTATAACATTTTTGTGACTCCAACGAATCAACAACCTGAGTAGAGATTTAACATAACGCTCAGGTCTTTTTTTGACTATTAGGTGGCCTTGACACTTCAGGGTCCAAACCCCTTTTCTGATTGCGTTTCTACTTTCACAGAAAGAAAAATGTCCCCGTTTACGTCACTGCTGCAAGTGACGATTCGGAAAAGGATGAGTCAAGATCGTCGAGCAGCGACGACCTGCAGTCGGCAGAAGAACAGGAGGAGGGTCACGCACCCCCGCTCGTCAAGTCTCCCATTCAGGAACTGGCAGTTCCTTCCCGTGAAGATCAGCGTCGTAACAGCATGTTGCCCCCACCACGACCGCAATCGCAACCAAGTCTAAAAGGCTTCGCTGTTTTGCCGACCCCTATTGCAACAAAAAAGAAGCACTCGAGCCTGGTATGACAACTGATAGGGTTGTTGTTGGTTTCATTTTGCCTCAAGTCAACGCTCAGGGAGTGTAAAACGCGAAAACGGTTTGGTGACTTTCATGCAAACGATGAACAAATGACTTCCTTGCCACGCTTGTTGCTGCGAAGGTTTACCTGGGGATTAAAAAACAGCAGGAGTGAAATGGCTTAACGTTGGTTTTAGGCATGCAGTAAGGCGACTGAAATGCGTTAGATTTGTCGCTGCTAATCCGTTTGTATGGTTGTTGTTTTACTGTAGTTATCGGGTTTTCTTGCTACAAATCATGCTACTGGGAATGACCTTTTCAAAGGATTTAAAAAATCTTGTAATTTGTGAAAGCACTTAAACCTTCTTTGTTGCCGAAATTAGTTAAAGAACAAACAGAACTAAGCAAATACTTGCCGATTCCTACTGGTTTTATGAATTCCCATTTGCATACCAGCATTTTCTCTTGGATCGTCGAAATACGAAGGATTTTTTTCAAAACGTGAACGATTTCCGAACTCATTGCTTCTCAGCTTGACGTCAACCGAAATTAACATAGTTTTTGCAAAAGCAACACTAAACGTCATGAAAAAAATTTATCGTGTTATGAGTATGTAGATGATAAACCAAATCTCAATGCAAGCAAACAATTCCGCTTTCCTCAGTCAATTCGAACGTGCAGCACTGTGTTGTGTGGAATATTTGCGTGGTTGACATTGCTCAAACAATAATCCGAAACCCTATTGAAAGTGCCATACGTTATGTTACTCAGTCTACAGTATTGCTCGTTATGGCGTTACAATCGGCGAGTGTTCATGCGTGATTCGCGCCGTGCGTTACCTATTCAAGTATTCATTGTGTTTTGCGTACCAAGATTGAAAATCACATTTTTATAAAGTGACCGAACGCAGTTTCTCGCCTTGTCCAGTTTTTCGTAACTTCTTAGCAGGCATTAAAATCAGGTACACAGCTTCGGTTGGCTCCATATGTGAAATGTTTTCAGATACCCTACAATAGTCGTATGTAACTCTTGAACAGTGGAATAACATGAATTCACGCCTTCGTCGCAATCTGCGTCGTTCAATCCATTCTACAATTGCGTATTGACCCAGGAATCAACCCCCTTGACCTCCCTTCACCCCACTTCGTTTACTGCAGGGGTCACCAAACTACGGCCCGCGGGCCAAATCCGGCCCGCGAAGCCATTTCATCCGGCCCGCGTAGACATTT
>Ga0210059_1003518_pt1 | contig 25089 bp, 19 predicted proteins | sample Ectturendosymbi2_FD_188042 | JGI IMG/M metagenome (GOLD analysis project Ga0210059, IMG submission 188042) | Ecteinascidia turbinata endosymbiont from Florida, USA - Sample 2 (SPAdes) (version 2) | ecosystem: Host-associated > Tunicates > Ascidians > Unclassified | place: Key West, Florida... | reverse complement strand
TGGCGAGTTATATGATTGCAAAGCTCTGCAAGATTTGGGGCTTTCGCGGGACTGAAAGGGTGGGAAAAATTGACTTTCACTAATGCTGTTAATGATTTTTACATAATGATACTACAGGTCGTTTACAGAACATCTGCATTATGTATTTCGCTTGAAGTGTTTGGGCGTGGGTTTTGTGTACAGTTTTCAGGACTTTTATTTCGGTGCTCCAAACCTTGTTTCCGCATGGAAAATGCTGTAACAAAATACCTCAAGAAAAGTTTTCGATAAAAATTCCTTGCACGGTTTCGTCAAAGGCAATAAAAAATTTTATGTTTGATGTTATAAGTTTTATTTTTGATGTTATCGATTTTATTTTTAATGCTATAAATTGTTGACCGTTGCTGCACTCCACGTGGGTGTTTCCCCGCGCACTTGCAATCTCCTGTCGCGCAGCCCACGTTCCACTTCGCCGCTCAGGCAACTGACGTCTGCTTTGCATTCGTTCTTGCGGCTTACTTCTGATTTAATGGAATGAGACAAGCGAGTGGTGCGCGCGTGTTCGGGTGGTGCGAAACAAACATGATCGACAACCACGCTAGCGCCTCGGTTCTTTCTCCAGACCTGGACGTGGCGGAAAAACGACAGGGTCTTCACGTTGCACGACAACGGCACTGCTGACTCCACTGGCACTCCCACTGCTGCCGACGACGACGCCAAATATCGCGGCGAGTTTCGCTCAGGCGATCGCTCCGCTGCGCTTCGTGTCCTGTCTGCGGACCAAGATGATCTTCACATCTATTCATGTGCAGTCCAGAACCGCTACGGGTCGACGACGATGGACGTCGCTTTGAGTGAAGGTCAGCAGCACTCCTCTCTTTCTTCTGCGTTCAAAGTGTGCTTCGACTGTTGCGCGCATTCACAAGAATCTAATCTGATTTATTCGCATCGATCGCCAGCAGGTCAATCCACTGCCTTAACGTCATTCATGCGTGTTAGTTACTGGACGGACTGTAATGCGCCGTGTAATAAACGGAGTCTAATTCGCTTTGCTGGCGACGTTCACGTCATTCGCAATGGCTGTTGCATGAAACGTCGTTTTTTATTAACGCAGATACAACGCAACAGAAAGGAGCCGTGGCGATGGGAATGCTGCTTGGGGGAGTGTTGGCGGGTGTGGTTGTCATGGCGCTCGTGATCGCTGTTGCGATTTACTGCATCCGATCGCGACGTCGTCGAAAATCGACCAACTTTGACAAAGAGCTGAAAAACAAGTCTTCGCAAGTATGTGCTGCCTGATGAGTTATCGATTTGCCAATTGTGCGGTGGCGGTTGTTGGTATATAGCGGAGTAAAAGAAGCCGCTGTCTGATTGGCGGCGGCAAATAATAAATTTGTAGCGTTCGTGTTCGGCCAGCAGCTTATTAGACGCGAGTCCTGGTTTATTAGTTTCGTTAATAATGATGTGAAAGGCTTCCGTCTGACACGCAAACACTTGACGCGCTGGAAGTCTCAGTTTTTTTACACAAGAGAATTAGGATTGAGTATATGCTTGGGAAACGAGAAGGCTTGTAGAAGGAAACGTTTATAATTAGCTTCAAAACAAGTTTTTGTCGTATTTTCGTATTTTGAAGAAATTTTGTGAAATTTCCAAGATAAGGACTAACGCAGAAACTTCGCGTAGCCCGAAAATCGCTTTTATTGCTTAGACGTCGCACCGTTCAGACGTACACGGTGTTTGGATATCGTGGACACGAATGGATGATTCGAACTTATTTTTTAGTTTTCAAGTTTCCACGCTCCCCGTGATCATAACGCAGTAAACTATTCGCGCGTTTGCCTGAACGCAGCAGGAAAGCATGTTGCGGAGAATTACAGCTGAACTATTTGCGGCATTTACCTAAATCCTTTTTCACGACTTAGGATCATTCGTTGCGGTTTTAATTTAGAGCCGCAACTTGAACGCGTGCTCCACAGACACGATCATTCCATTCATTCGATTTCTTCTTCTGCCCATTCGTGTAAATCCGGTATTCGATGTGAATAATGCAATGAAGTTCAGCAGCGTGGTGGGTGGTTAGTTCAGATCCAGACTGAGCGTGTATACTGTCGCTACAGAGCGTGAAGGGGATGGGTGGAAACTATTCCGAAGATGAGACAATGCCGATTAACGAAAAACAAGACATCAGCGAGGATTACAACATTCGATCGTCAGTCTCATCGCGGGGTGGCATCGGTGCGTCGTCCGTTGACGGTTCTGACGATTCGAATCCGACTCCGACCTCCGGCCAGGACGATGGCTATCACACAGAAGGTAATGTGGATTTGAATAATGAGGAAGGAAATCGCTTTAGTGCGTGTTCCTTAAATCTTCGAGCAGCGGAAAGTGCGCCTACAGAACCCAGTCACAAAGCGCATTTCAAAACTCGGCCGCTGATAAACAGTCGAAAATTTTACAGACTCTACAAGAGTCTACAGCGTTTCCCAGCGTCATGGTCAGTGCATAATGCTGCTTGCTATGGCTCATCTGAGCAGTAAGTTGGTAAATCTTGTGCAGCTTTGACGGAAGTAGGTAAGCGAATAAACTGCATTTCCTGGAGTCTGACTTGACGCCTTGCATCAACAGTGAAGTGAAAATACAAACAATGTTTTGTTAAAAATGTGTTTGTAGTCGGTTTCAAAAAGGATGATTTTATGTAACGAATCGCACGTCCTCGTGTATTGTTAACGTTCAGTATCTCCGCGCACCATTCAACTTGCTTCTTTTGCGATGTTAAGCAGAAGCACACTCGTGGAACCGCAGCGAGCGTCGCACGAAGTCTGGGTCGTCGTCGTCACCCGCGAAAAGTTCGATCGGTCCATACCACGGCTACGTGGTACATCCACTCCCCTCTCCACCAGACCTGGACCAGCCCCTGCTCAACGACTTCGGTTCGGTTTATCAAGACTTCCCCCCTCGGCCGATGTCGCCCGGTCGCTATGGTTACGATCCCGGTGCCGCGACGCACTCGCCGTCGGCTTTGAGAAGCTACAGCGCTCTCGGCGAAAGGTTTTCGCCGGCGCCAATGCGATACGTCCATCGCAGGATATCGGACGCCAGTGCGTCCGCAAACAGCGCCCTGGCCATTTCGCCTTTGGGCCCAGACTACTACCCTACTGCGGTGACCGGTCGCACACCCGTACTTGGTCTGCCCGACCCAACTGCCGGCCACGTTCCGCAAACCTACGGTCCTGGCAGAAGGAACCCCCTGATACCACAGCAGGTGGCGGGCAACGAACGCTACTACCCGGCGCCGGGCGCGATCGGTTCGTCCCAGTCCTCCTTGGACAGGTTCGAGAGGGGGTCGGCGCTGAGTGCCAGCGCGGTTGCGGGGAGGGCGATCGACCCGTACAGGAGCAACATGTCTTCGCGTTTAAGTCAGTCGTCGCGGTCGTCTGAGGTCTTGCGGCCATTCACGGCGCGCATGGCAACTCACGTGTGAGAGCATCGCGGCGGGAATTTGACCCCCGAGCGATCGGGCGTGGAAATGACGCGGTCGGCCCGAAGCGGTTTCGAGAGAACATATGCTTATTACTGGTTGATGGAGGTTTAAGCATCGCGGCCGCTGATTGAAGTGAATTACCTCTTGCCTGTGGCGGTCGTGTGTAAAGGTTCCCCAATGTTGTATTTGCACTGGCCGAGGTCGAATGTGACAATCTTTCAGCATCAGCCGATTCCAAAGGAACGGTATTTGGACAAAACTGCCAGGGTTCAAACCTGGACGATGTCCAAACGTTTTAAGAATGGCCGAAGCATTGTTTAAAATTACAAAAGGTATTTATTGATATCCTGATACCGCGTATAAAATTCTGGATAAGCTGACGTGTGTGAATCAGATTGGAATCGACTGCTTCACCGCATTGTTTGTCAGATTCAAACCTCAGCACCGTGCGTCTGGTTTCTTTTTTCATACGTCTTTCATTTCATCACCACCACTCCGTGAAGCTGTGCTGCTTTCACAAAACTGTTTTAAAAAGCAATCGTGCGTACTCATCCACATCTCCTCTGGAAATCGTCGTTATAGAAACGAAGCGTTAAGTTCAAAAAACGGTCATTTCACGCGAGCCCCACCTTTCAACCTTTGTTTTTCACGCTGTTACTCACAAAGCTTTCAAACCTGCTCGGTTTTAGGCGAGGCTTTGCCGTTTGGCTACTGAACGTACTGTACGTCTGTTCCACAGTACTGCTGTATGCAGCATATGCTGATAATCATCATGTCGTTTCACGGTATTGGTGTATGTCTGTGAGCGTGATCGCTGCAGAATTAAGCAAGCATTCGTTAAATTCCGCCACCATTCGACAACTCACCGTTGGGTTTGCTAACAGCTCTTGTTGCGTGAACATATTTTGTGATATTTTCTATGCCAGTCGTTTCGTTGCGCTCACCTGATATTCTTCTTACATGCTTTGACTGCTTACAACCCAGTGTCATCTTTCAAAAATTTACCCAATCGGCTGACAGTGCACCTCCACTGCAGAATTCATTTCAACTTTATAGATTCAGTCAATAACGCGTTGAACGGAAGAAATTACTTTGTTGTATCACATTTAAAAAACATAAGCGTTCTTGGTTAAATCACGTAAACATTGTTTAGAAGGGTCTTCCATGTCCCCAGAATGGCCACATGCCGAAGTTTCCCGGATTGACGTCGATTTTTCTTTCCGCGCATGTCGAGCAGTTGAAGATCAACTCCCGAATGTACTGAGCCACGCAACCCTTCCCAGTTACAGGGTTTGACTCGAACCAAAACCTTTCGAGAATACAAATTGCAAAAATAAAAAAGCGGAAACTACTGCAACAACAGATTACCATTTCTGTTGTTTTGCGCTAAGACTGACCGTTGCACTGGTCTACTGGCCCGCTACCTCAGTGCTCGATGATCCTCGTTTCATCATAGCACTGTGCAAATGAGAAAGCCACAGAAGTCAATGCAAGCGTTTCTATTGCTTTTGTGTGCTTTTCACCAAGTGCCTTTGCCGTGTCGTTTTTGTGTTTTATTTTTATACTGGTGCTATCGAATATTGCGATTACGTGAAATGGAAGAAACGTACGCTTCAGTACTGACACTGTCGGGCGTTTGCATTACAACTCCATGCGTTCGTTCTCTTTCGAATTGCTTCGTGAACTTTGTAGCAACGTGTGTTCATTACATGTGCGTGGCTTGGCACTGTTATGATCGACTGAGTTTGTGTCGATCGACAGTGTGTTGATGATTCAGCAGTCTCCAACTCATTCAAATTTGTCCCCGTGTAACTCCACCACCATTCTGCTACAGACATCAAAAGCATAAGAAAAAAATACTCGGACAATCTGGTTAACAGTTTTTTTTGGGTGTTCCGGCGTTAACTTGAATCGAACTGTTTGGTATTGCGTCAAACTCAACCCAGCAATCGTTCCGTCAATAAACTCAACGCAGCAAACAGGGTGACTTGGAATGACAGTTGTATCAAGTCAAGGTGTCGAGTATTTGGCAGAATTTTTGGCAAAATGCTCAATCGCGGCAAAAATTCCAGCGATCAGGATAGCGGGTACATCCGTTTTATCTTTGAAATAGTTTTTCTTGGAGCTGTTTTACCTCCGTATATTAAATTCAAACCCTCGCAGGAATTGAAAAATGCATGGACCAAACGATCCTGCAAATGCGCTAGAAAGTTGACTGTTCAGACCAGTAATTTTTCACCATGTGCTGCGGTGTTCTTGAAATCAGTAGTGTACTGACGAAAGCAGATGTATGGGAACGCTCTGGTAAAGAGAAAATGATAAAAACATGCCATGCCAGTGCCACAGTCGTGATAAATGAACATTTTGTTTAAATCTCAATGGCCACAACGCCCGTGATTCAGGTGTCTCACTAAAAAAGGATAAGCTATTTAAAAAAACACTTTTTCAAGCACATACCAAGTCCAACACAGCAGTTTATGAAAGCAAGTGAAACCAGAAGCAACCTCAGAAGTTCACGCTAATTTTGAGTAGACTAGGCAAGGGCAACCGTCCCACTATCAGTTAACGTGTTGCGCAACAATGATTTCTCGTCACATTAAATGTAAGACAGATTTGTTGCACGCATTCCTCTCCCGATTTAATTTCCTGCAAAACATGTTTTTTTAGTATGAAAAAGGGTAACCATTTCATCCATGGAAGGATGTTGACTCAAGTCTAGTGCTTTAAGGGGAATGTGTTGAAACAATCGCGCGAAATCAAAATGAAGACCAATAGCAGGAACATCAAATACAATTTTATTGGTATGGAACAGCCTCAGTTGTGGCAGCTGCTCTGAACTCTGTCAAATGAGGCGCTTGATCCAAGAGCAAACTAAAGAGACACTGTATTTAAAATCAAAACAACATTTAAAAGTGGAGGGTAAACCAACTACCTGGAGAACTTCGCAGTGTTGTGGGCGAGTCGCGAATCGAGTTGTATGCCCTTCGAGGTCTAGCTGTTCGAAAATTTTTTCGCGTCTTGTTCAAGGCTAGTGAATAACCTTGTCGAAACACTTACGTCCAACAGATGGACCGCAGCGGCCAAACCACATTAGAGTTGTTAGATATCACTTCTCAGCTTGATGCCTCATACCCGCAGTACGAATCGGGTAGAGTCACAGTAAGTCAATGACTACATTTAAGCCTTTTGCGAAACAATACTAATTGAGTCCAGAACCGTCGCCAGAAAGTTTTCAGTCATGGGGGCTTCGCGTTTCTGTGGGGGGGGCTTGACATTCTGAAAGTTGACACTAATTTATAGTTTGTCATGTTTCAATTTGGGGGGGCTTGGAGCTTTGTTTGGGGGGGATAAGCCCACCAAAGTCCCCCGTCGAGTCATCACACCTTTTCTGAACGTGAATCGGGTCAAAAACTTGTAGATCCTATTGAAATTACCAGGTTTGCCCGCATTTGAGTTTTGAAGCAGGTTGCAACACATGTTGGTCGAGAGGGTCTTCCCAGAGCATCGCAAAAATTTTCAGGTTGTCCTAGTGTGACGCTCATCCGGATTGGTTGAGGAAGTTCGGTTACAAAAAACACTGATCATGAACGTGACATGAAGTCCCTGAACCTTTCCTTCACATTGACAAAACCGCCAGAGAGTACACCGACTTCATGTGGCACCAACATGTCGACGCCTTTGTTGCGATTTTTTGTTTATTTCTCAACAGAAATATCCAAGCTTTGTTGATTGTAACAAGTCACCACTTCGTTTTGACAAAGAGTTGACCCGCGTCTTTGTTGGCACTATATCACTACATAGATCCACAGCATCTGTCGCTAAAATTACACGCCTGGATCCAGCTAAGTAAGACGACAGCGATAAGCAAATTTAACAGCATACCAAACAGGTTCTGTTGTTTTTCATAATATGACCATTGTTGGCATACAACTGCGTCCGAACCACAGCAATGTTATCCTCGGTATGTGGTCACGTATTGCATCGGATACACACGACTCAGTAGATCGACAATCACAATTACACCATGCATCAACAACATTATTGAAAAACCACACCTAATTTTTGTTCGACGGACCGCTGTAAGAGGAATATTTTTTAAATAACATAAAAATTCACGACATATGAAATCCACGCTCACCGTCATCTGTTAAAAACATTTCAACAGTAAGGTATATGCGCACAGTAAGTCGACATGGTGCGTGGCAGGGCACTGCGCTCGTGCGACAATTCCAGCACTGGCGTCTCTTGCAACAGCCTGGCAAGATTAACGCAACGCGTGAAAAATTGCTACTTATGATTTGAGGCACAGAAACATTTGTTGCGAAATATAATTCACTTCATAAAATGCTGGTGGCAACGCGGCGAGCTCACTTTATTTCTCCACAACCATCATTGCGTTGTGGACGATGCGAAGAACGTGCATGGCTTGAAGTGCTCATGAAGAATGCGATAAATTTACAAGCATTTTTTGTCAGAGATATAAAATATCTTTTCACCATGAAAGCCATCTTTCCAGATGGTACTGTGAAGACTTGATTTCCAAAGTGCAACGAGGTTTGCTGACCAGCTGGTGTTCGACCAACGAGAGAAAACTTGAACTCCATTCTACAATTTAAATACCTGAAGAACGAGACAAGCGCCATTTCGGTTCACTCAGTTTTTCAAAAAAGGAATTCCGCAAAGTAATACAGAGGTTCGCGAAACACTTGCTTGGAAACAAGAGTCCATGCTGCTACTACAGTAAAAAGCGAAATTAAAACTTAATTCTTTTATCATGTCAACATACAGACATTTTATACAGAAATGAACTCATCGCTTAGTTCCACAATACTTCAAATGGCATACGTAAACAACTCTATGCTCATCAAATCGGCTGTTCTTCAAGGGAATATCTAGGAAATAGATCTTCAAGGTGCTACAGTTTTGAAAGCAACACATGGTATTCATCGAGCTGTTTAGCAATCTACGACTTCGGAAAATCTCTCCATTTAGAACAAAGTTACTTTCGGACAAGTTAAAAGGTGTCACTGTAAAAACAACAGCTAAACCTTTCGCTCTGAAAGCACTTCTTGCGCCAGACTTTTTGAACGTATACCTTTGTCTTCAGGTGCGGTTTGAAATTAAATGATATCAGGCAGGGAACCTTACTATTTAAGATACTCAACTTTATTAACAAAAACATAAAATCTATTGCGCAAGGACACACAGAGCAATGGTTCTTCATACTTTCTAAACGTGGCCGTAAAATCTGTTTTTTTTTCAGGTTTTCTTTTAAGGAAAATGTTAGGTACCCGGTATGGACATGTAGGGACCCGATTTTCTCTGATTCTAGGTACCCGATGATAATTTTATGATTCTAGAGACCCGATTTGAAATTCTAGGGACATGAATCGGGTCGCTAAAACACCTTACAAAAACTGTTTTTTTCTGATATCACAATCAGAACCAACAGAAACCAATAAATTATAAAAGCACAGCGAACTGGCTGTTACCGTAAACGAAATTCACGCTGTATTCGCCAACGCAAATGCTGCCGAAAGTTGGTTTTCAATACAGGCATGCCAACGTTTGCAATCATGTTTTTCGATTAAGCGCCTTTTGGTTAAAGTAGTTACACGATTTGTTAACTATTTGGGGAATTTGACATTAATGCACTTACATCGCGAGCTCCGAAATCTCTTGAGCCACCAATAGTGTGATGCGAGCCATTCGTTAACTCAGTTGAAACTTCACGCTGAAAGACCGACAAAGAACATCAAGTGGTGCGATGGTGCGCACATCTTGACTTGTGCGTGTAAGTAAATTGTTTAGTCCGAAAAAAGGAAATCAAAAGCGATGGACAAATAGAGCATGACGTGACAGAAGGTTGCGGAAACCTCTCAATACGTTAACCTTCAAGTTTCAACAGAACGTTGCCTGCAGCTCGACAATGGGAGTATTGAATGCTGTTGTTTTTCTGTGCAGGCACGAATTAGCCGATGAGGCGTGCACGATAAAGTCTGCTCGTCCAGATGTTTGCCTAGACACTGCTTGATTTAATATCCAACAACTAAAGACGAAAGAAGTAATTTTGATCGTTACGCCAACTTCAGAGGCGCAGTTTTATCTGCACGTTCAATTATCATATACCAATGAGCTGGAGGGAAATCTTGCAAGTAGAAACACTCGCTTCTTACCAGAGGTTTTTAGTTAGGTACCGCAGAACACCGAAACCAACTAGTGAAGAAATGCCAACGTTGGACACGAAAGCCGCATCTGCAGAGAAACTGATTATTCAAAAACATTAATGCATTTGCGTCCACTGGTTTACAGCTGTTGATTGGTGATATCACCGGAGGCACACTAATAGGGGCGTAACGAGGTTAGATGACGTCCGGGGCAAGAAGCAAGTTTGGCGCCCCCATGTTCGAAATTGAGGTCTTTCGGAAGCAATGTACTGAATTGAAGAAAGCACTTTTCGGCGCCCATCGCAGTGATTAGGCGCCCGGGGAATTGTGCCCCCACTCGTTGCGCCCCTGCACACAAACAAGACGCAAAAATGTAATTGCACGAAATTCCACGGTCTACGACTGCATTCCAAAGCAATCACGACACAACAGGGTTGGACACAACCATTACCGGCTTGTTTAACACAGATGTGGTGTTTACACAGATTGGAAAATTTGATTGGTCTAACATGGAAATGACAGCGCACAGTACATCATGAAATGCTGTTGCGAAGTAAAAATCCTGAAATGTTAGTCAGCCGCAACACATTCAGGTACGCAAAAGTGACAACTAGCAGGATAACGAACCGATGGAAGCTTCTCTATGTGATAGTTCAAACCTCACAGACGTTGCGGTGCGTAACTGCAGCGCAGCCGATGCGTCTTATCGTAAACGCACAAGCAACTACTTATCTTTAAGAGACTTATAACGAAAAATTCGAGCAGCTAATGCATTACTTTTATGTCTCGCTGCAGTAAAAAAGCATTTTGGCAACGAGTGTTCTGTTTCTATACAACCCCCTCGTTAACGGGGGTCAGCTGCTAGTGGCTCCAGAGACAACGGCTTGGTTTGCATGCGCACAAGGGTTATTACGAGGCATTCATGCGGAACGCACACGCATCACTGCGCAGTTCCCATCCGACCGAACATCGGAGATCGTTTGTTGCCGAAAACCTTTGCGATGAAACGAACATACAAAGCTACGCGACTGCAGACAAACCGCGCGCGGAAAGAAAACAAACATGCGCGCTGCACTGAACAGGTTCGCCGAACAGCGACAACAGCCGGTCGCTGTTCTCGGTGATTAACAGTCTTTGGCAACTTGTTACCGCGTGAACGACAGAGATACTGAACGCATGACAGTGGCTGCGGTAGATGCGGTAGTGGTGCGGCATGACTCGCGCCCTCGCCGCAAACAACACGATGCAGTCTTGGAAAAATCCAATCGCCATCACTTACGTTTTCAGACCAACTGTGAGGTTATGGACCGGTTACATTTCGAATGCTTCGGTAGGCCAGGACATAATCCGGCGAGCCGCCCAAAGAAGCGGGGGTTTAAAAACTAAAGTTGGCGTAAACGTCAGCAACGAGGATCTTCCACGACCAGCGTTACGCCTGTTTCTTTTGCTTGTCCTCTCGGTTCCGCTTCTTCTGAATAACAACTAGGATTGTTGTATAAAAATTGCCAAAGAACAAGATGAAGAAGAGCATCGCCAAAGCGGGGACTTGCCATTCAGCAAAGTTGTACTTCACGCCGATAATGAGCAGCGTGTAGGCGTTGTAAAGCTGCCACAACTGGAACGACAAAACGCGCTGCTTAAGTTTCAACGTAAACGAAATTGGAAAGTAAGTCTTGGGGCTCTAAGCTGCGCCATCGTTTTTCACGAAACAACGATACGTAAGCAAAATAGGTTCGAGCGTGATGAGAACACAGACTTTGCGTGTAAGAACTTATAATACTTTATCAACACGACCAGTACAGTTAGGAACAAGCGAACTGAGATCCACCAATGCATTCACGTATTGTGCATGAACGACAGGTCGTTTTAATAAGGTTGTTTGGGATGCACATTGTCAATACCCCTGGCATAAAAAGATTGTCGATAACTTAGTCCCGTGGCGCAATAGCACATGCAAGAACAAAACGGACCATTGATGCCAGCTTTCCAGCTGTTCGTTTGCGGTAAAGCTTCATTTGCACTCTTTGCCGTGGCGTATAAATGCTGTGAAAAACAGCGAACTCACGTGGCCGAAAAAGAGGAACGGCAAGAGGAACGTGAGGCCGCGCCACATCCATGACTGGAAACCCTCTGAAAACAAATATAGGAACTGCTGTCGAACAGATACAGTACTCATTATCATAAAATATCGTCTGTCGAGTTATTTCGACATTTTAAGAAAGCAGGATGAGAAGTTAAGCATTTTGCATTTAAAAAAGATGCAGTGGTTATCCGCAAGAGACGCCAAGTCCAAGCTAGCTGGTTCAGTATAAAGTAGTTGACAAAAATGGTACACAGGTGAATTGTTTAAATACAACGGCGAGGTGCAAGCATAGTCCACTTGTACATTTGACTTGTTTAAGACTGGACCAACACCACCAATACATTTTTTAAGCACACACAGGTCAGTTACGCAGAATCATTGTTAGTGATGCTTCATCACAATAGCGTATTGAAGAAGCTATTAGCTGCTCCTGGTCTAACACTGTCAGCGTAAAGGAACTTGAAATGCAGCTTTAGCTGCTGAAAGACCAGTGCTGAACTACTGTCAGCGAGACTTGTCAGACTATCTGCTACATGGAGTATTAATTTTCGTATTAATAAAAAGCTATTTATCACACGGGGTATAGCAATACAAGCTTCATCTAGTTGAGGTTTAATCATAGCTGTTTTATTTAATCTTACCAACTGTTATGTCCATATCGTGCCGTTCCCCCAACGCTCGTAATCGATAAAGGCAGCCGCTCTGATAGTAGTACTGCATTAACTGGGGAGAAAACGAACCAGTGAATTTGTGTTGTATAACATAATGAAAACACGTTACGGTGATCTCAACAGAGACGAGCGCGTACGGAAGATTTTCTGTTGCACAACATAAAAAAATGTGAAAAAAATATCGAAGTATACCCAACTTATTGCACATCTTTTCCAGTTCACTGTAACAAACAGTGCTAAAAAGTTGCCAGCCAATGTTGCCTTTATTTTGATTGAAGGAGCACAACTTATACAAAAGCAACAAATGAAATGTGATGCTTTTCGCTGCTAGCTAACTGCGTCCAATCGCGCACGTTCAGAAGTCACAAACAAAAGCTCTACATGCCGCGGTTCATATAAAAGTGGCACGCGCACCATTGCAAGCAATACAACAAATCACACTGACACCAACTCAGGGTGCAACTGGTAAAGCCGGCTTTGCTGACGGAGATTTTCTCGTTCACCGAAAATCAGCGTGAATTTCGTTCCTAAAAGCCAGCAGAGATCAAATACCGGTCAGAACAGTGTCTGCAAGTGAATGAAGGAAACACACAAAGACAGCAACCCTCAACAAACTAACGAAGAATTTTCATTAAAGCAAAAACGCAAACTTGTTATTAACAGGCAGCTTCATCATAAACATCAAGCGACTTGCTTGAGCTGGAGTTGAAGTTTGATCACAGAAACTCATACACAAAAACGTTCGTGGTGGATGTATTCATGATTGTCATTACAAAGAAATAGGTCAAGATCTTTTAACCAAACTACAGAGCGCAAACCGTACAACTTGCTTGTTTGTGGGTTTACAAGTAAACCAAAAGTTAAATAAACGTGACGTGTGCGACGCCATCAGCGCGAAGAAACCTTGCACAGCAAAACTATGAAGAACTGAAATCCTGAGAAAGGCTCTGCGTGATTATTATGCGGGGAACACCTGACAAACAAAAAAAGACTGGAAGAAAATCTGAAACCTACGCGAAAATAACCCAGAAAATAGACACAAAAATCAACCTTTTTGACAGTTTCAATGTAAGCAGAGAAGTACAGTATACTCTCCTTTTGCTGAGCATGAAAACATAAATTTTGAATGCTACATGCTTCATTGCCTCATAACAGGTCACATTTCATATAATTAAGTGCAAAGCAATTGAAGCAAAGGGCATAATGCAGTGGTTGCATCATAGGCATCATCAGCGCAACGCAAACTATCAGCATCATCAGCGCTAACAGAACAGACATCTTGGACTTAGAGATTTTTCACTGCGATTGTAGCAGAGTTCAAAATCAGCTTCAAAAGATGTGAAAGAATTCACCACGAAATATTTATGCGCCGAAGGCATAACTGCGCTATTATCAATAATCTTATTTATGGACAACTAAGCTATTTAACTACGTCTGGTGACAGATTGCATAATTTCAAAAACGTACAAGAGGTTAAAAAACAAGTAAAATTGATCACCTGGACTAAACTCTGATAGATAGAAAACGCCATGAATACTGGTCTGAATTCTCTGTAAGCTTCATCGTCGTTCCTGCATTGAATATCGATTTTAAAAAACTCTTGAGTTGGTACCACCGCAAATGTGTCACCAACAGTACTCACCACAAAACATTAATCCCACTTAAAACAACTGAGACGTAGTGATGCATTACCCACCAGCCTTTTATCCTGAAACAGACAAATAAATATAGGTTGCAGAAGCATCACTGATGTTTCGTAGTGGTATTGTGTTGTCCGAAACAAACGCACAAACCAGCGTTGGGCCGATGGGCCACGTCCACACTTTTTATGTTAGTAAAGCACTACGCGATAAATGAAGTGAGCAGAGCGAAAGCGACAAGGGCTATTACCAGGTTGTTGGAATGTAAAAAAATGGAAACATAACAACCAGTAATGTTCCCTCTAAGGTGCGCAAATGCGCTGCACCACCAAACCATTATCGCAGTGAAGTTTCATTCTCGCGCACTTGCAACATTCCAAATTGAAAAGTAAAAAATCATTAATCAATCAGCTGCCTATGAAGATTCAGCGCTGAACCTGGACAAAGTTTATACACATTGAAAAAGCACGAAAACAAGGAAAAGCTAACTGATTATACGTGTACTTTGGTCGTATCTTTATAAGATGTTACGCTTGTTCTAATAATTCACAAAGTTTGTAAATCATTCAGAACTCTGCTAACTCAGCTTTAAAATAATCATGCTCACGAGAACAAACATTGCTCAGTGTAAAATTTTCTTATCCAGTGAACACTGACAATCACCGTGATTTTCATGAAGCAGGTTCAACAGCCCACCAAAGGGACGCCAAAGTGAAAATCGACTGTTGCCGATGTCAGTGGCATACATGGGTTTACCACACGCAAAAAAGTCATTTTCAGCTTTCGACCAACGCGTTGGCAGCTACTCGTGGCACTGCCAACAAACTATGTAAAAAATTGCCAGCGGACAGGTCGAAGCATTTATTATTTGTGGAACGTCAATAGACCGGTTTCGTTTGTATGATGTAGACATCAATATGTCGCCTTTGGAATCGAAAAAGCGTGCAACACGGATCCTGACAGTTGTTCCCTGTCGGGAGTTTTCACGTTTCTATTAAAGCCATGGGACAGTGAAAACTACGAGTCACGACGGAGTACCCGGTTAAACGTCCTCCAACTGCGTTAAGATTGCCTCGTCTCACGTTTAACGTCATGGCAAACTTTTAAATATCTTCTTAAAAAGTATCGCATTCAGCACCCACTGGCTTGTTCAACTGCCGAATATTTAAAACTATATCAGCTTCTACTTTGTCTATATGTATAGGCTTCCTGAATTTTCCATGAACAATGGGGTAAAAGCGTAGGTGTTCTATTCGGATTTCCTTAACAGGAAAAAACAATTTATGGCAATAGATGCAGATCTATCGTAAGTGAATCTTGTACCTCGTTAGACTGCTAAAGCACAGTTTCTCCGTAAAGCTTGGTAACAATTTTCGGCAAGCGCATAAGCCCAGCACGTCACGGAAGTGGCATACCACGTCGCGTGGAGAGAGAAAGGGTGCAATTCTGCTGCCTTCACCGCTTCCTTCCCACGCGAAATCGATCAAGGTGATTAAAAAGCACATGGCACAAAAATACTGGCAAACGATGGCATTGATGGAACTCTCTCTCAAAAACGCTCGTGCATGGACAAGAATGATGTTTTTAGTCATCATGCGTGAAACTAAAAATCATGTAGTATTTGAAGCTGCACTTATCCCGTGGTGAGTATGATGTAGCCCAGGGGTGGGGGGCCTATTTGCTGACAGGCCGCATGATTTGTGGATTATATCGATGGCGAGCCGCAAAATCAATTAATTTTATCATAAAATTATACCTTTATCTAACTATGAGGAAGAGAGACATATCTTGACTTACTGTCTAAGTACCTACTTATGGAGCTTCATTTTGACGCAATGTTGTGCTTTATCTTGGGTAACGCAAAGTTTGATGCGGGCCATATTAAATGCTCACGCGGGCCGCAGGTTCCCCAACCCTGATGTAGCCTCATGCAGCTTGTGCACAATTTGGTGTAATTGAATGCAAAAAATGACCACTGAACCGCTGTGGTGGCGCCACTATTTCAATAAGCTGCCCTTATAAAACCAATGGCCTTTTTTGTTATCCATTTAGTTTTCTCCAATTTGTGTCGCCCTCTTTTCCAACAGCCACCCACACACAGCAGTTTAAGACCTGACACTGAATTAACACATACCATACTTTTTCAGCTAACGCTGCATCACAACAAAAGACTTCTTTGAAGGAAATAAAGCAATTTCATTACTGAAGTAAGGGAGTCCGAATGTTACTCCTCACAAACAAGCACAACTCTTCATCCAATACAAAATTTAACTGCTTATCATAGCTTCTGCTCATAAGAACACATGCAACATGAATTGCTTCAAGCAGAAACGGAGAAAACGTAACTAAAAATACATGAGTCAAAGCTATTTCACGCAGCAAACATACGGCTTACAGGTACCTTGAGCCATTGGAGATCAAAATGCTTTCTCGCACGGTTAGAGTGCAGTAGTACCACAGTAAAAGAAATGAAAATAGTGCGTCGAATACGCGATGAAAGACCAAAAATTTTAAAAATACAGCAAACAACAGCATGGTAACACTGCAGTATAGCTTGAATTTCTCATATTCATCTTTGTAGCGGAATCTGAAACAAAAAAACATGTGAGACATCTCAGTCGAAATGTTGTTACTATCACGTACATACATATACACCAGAGTAATCAGAAAAAATACACATACAACAAAAAGCTGCTGCTAATACGTCAGAAATACTATTTAATTAAATACCAAAACTTCTACTTTGCAGCTTCTTTCACATTGTTTTAGAAATTAAAACAAGCGGATCAAGATAAGTAGAAATATCAATGAGGAAAACAGGAGATAGAGCATAGATCAGTGCTTCTCAATCAGATACATATTACAACTTTCCAGGGGTGTATCACCGTGATGGGCTGGTCCAGCCATCCGCTTGGTCTTCAAAATCAAGTAGGTTCTTTCCCATGCAATGTAATTTGCTCTTGCTTGATTTTTGTGCAAGCTAATGCAACAGTCATGCTTTTTTTTCCTCGGCTATTTTTTTGGAATCACTTATGAGCTACCTAACGTATACCAAGCAGTTAGCTGCTGGACTACGCCAGAACAAAAGCGTTAATTTGAGAAGTCGTCTATCTAGAAGTTTTATAAACTACCCTGATTTTTCGGAATCACTTCTTAACATTTCCGAATACCAAAAACAATTAGATTTCCTCAAAAATTTTATGAAACTGCAAACAGCAAGAAACGACTCAGTGCGTCCTAAAACTTAGTGCTTGTAATTTTCCGAACGATTATATGCACATCATAAACTGAAAAAAACTGCAAAGCAGAATGTGACAAACGTAAAAAACAATTTTATTTCTAAAACACAACAACGTTAAGAAACAAGAAAACAATTTAAAGAAACTTCTTACTTTGCAGCATTGCTGTCAAGGATCATATTGATTTGGCCCACAATCAGTCCCAAATAAAACCTGAAAATAAACCAATATGGAGTTTATGTGGTAGTGACCAAAGACATCGCCCGTCCTCTTGAGAGAAGTGATAGCGCAAAATGTAGTCTCTCCTTTTCAGATGCAGTGATTGCCGCGGGCCTGCACTTGTAGTAGACGCAGTGCAAAGCCTCTTCTACACTAATGTGTCCACAGCAGCGCCTTTTCCGATATAGTAAAAGTTGCTGTGCAAATGGCACGACCGGCCTGTCCAACAGCATAATTTGGGCAACAACTACCAAGGAATGCGCAAAATTAATCAAACCAATCGCGTATTGGTCGTAGCGCGCGTGACCAAGGACCTCGTTCTGGCTTTGGATAGAAAGGATCGTTCAGAAATTCGCGACAGCCTCCCCCAAAAGCTACCCGAAAATGGAGGTCCCATTTTATGCCCGCTGTGCACCTGGGGAGGCGGATGAGGCAAAACAGAGTGCTTCTACTCTTGGATACTTGAAAATCACGCGTAAACGACATTGCCATAAGCTAGTAATTGGAAACTGGAACATCACTTCACTTACAGAAAGCGTGTACTGGTCGAGAAAGTCAAACGATATTCCCTGGGTCTTGGTGGCATCTTTTCAACTAAACGTCGTGGTTCTAACTCTGCAGAGCTGGATGATGGATGGAAACTCTTCTACTCCACTCCAGCACTGAGCCAGAAAAATTTGCCCAGAATAAGGTGGATTATTTGTAAGCCGTCAGGTGGCAAGCTGTGTTGATGAATAGATGACGATGAAACAACACCTTGGTGGAACCAGGAAGTGAATGTATAAGCTGGATTCCAATTTTATTCGCAAGCGAGTAAAGTGTTCTGGCAAACCATGCGGAGTGTCCGTGGCAAAGGATCTCATACCGCTAGATCCATTAAACACCAAACTGATGTTTAACTCATCCTTGGCAGATGGAGATAATATTTCAAAGATCTATTGAACCCAGCCATTCTCACACCATCGAACACACGGGGAGGAAAATATAATCACTTCGACCCGTGTCTTCCTAGCTGTCAAAACACTGAAGGCTGTAGATTCTGATAAAATTCGGCCAGCAATGCTGAAAGCTCTCAGCGGTGGAGTTCACTGGCCGACTTGTGTGTGTCAAAGATGCCTGGTGTTCTCGGAGGGCATTGAAACGTTGGCAAAGTGGGGTGATCATCCCTACACACAAGGAAGACTGGAGGGAATGCACCAACTACCGAGGCATCTCTCTCCTCAAAAAAGCATATGCCAAGTGCCATGAAAAAGATGCCGCGAAATAATTGTAACAAAGCTGGAGGATACCCAGTGCATATTTCATCCTAGCCGTAGCACTACGAACCAAATTTTCACTCTCCCGCAGATTTTCGAGAAACCTTGGGAGTATGCCAAAGATCTAAACACATGTTTTATCGACCTCGAGGAAGTATACGACCGGGTTTAGGGAGTGGTGCAGGAGTATAGTGTTGACAGCTGCCAGTTATTGGCCGTCAAGTCATTGTATTCCTGCTCAGAGGCTTGTGTCCGTGTCGGTGGAGTTAACTCACAGCCGTACACCGTGGATGTAAGACTCCGTCTCGAGGGTATGTGCTGTCAACATTCCTCATCATAGTCTATATGAATTGGATAGACAGACACAGTCAAGTCAATGGTGGTGTCACTGTTGGAAGCTCAGAATCAACCATTTGTTTTTTGCAGACGATTTGGTACTACTTGTATCTTCTGAACAGGGTCTTTAACATTCGCTTAATCGGTTTTCAAATGCGTCCTACCAATCGAGAATGAAAATTAGCTCTAGAAAGGCTGAGGTCTTATGTCTCTCCAAAATCCCAAGGCAGTGCTGCAAGCAGGGCTGTGAAGCCGGAGCCTAAGCAATTCTGGATGGCAGGAGCTAGAGACAAAAATTTTTTAGAGGGTGGAGCCAGAGCCTGAAATTTGGGATCTGGTTCAAGGGAGTTATACAAAAAAATCATACGTTTTTTCTGTTTTTTTGGACCAAATTGTTCTGGAGCTGGGGCCAAAATCTCAAGATGTTGGAGCCAGAGCCAAAAAAATTAGATGCCCAGAGCCAGAGCCTGAAGTTTGTGCACCGGCTCCACAGCCCTGGCTGCAAGTCAGTCACATTACACTACAGCATGCCAAGAAGAACAAGCACCTTTTTGGGGTGGTATTCACGAGTGACCAAAGGCAGAACAAGGAGATTGATACGTGGATTGGTAAAGCAAACGTAGTTCCACGTGAGCTCTATCACTCTGTGGTTAACAAAAGAGGAGCTTTTAAACACCACAAAGTCATCAGTTTTTAAATTAGTCTTTATTTCGATCCTCACTTATGGTCATGAATCTTGGGCAATGACTGAAAGCATACTATCTCAAGTGCAAGCAGCAGAGATGGATTTTTGTGAAGAGTTCACAGTGTGACACTTGGCGGCAAAGTGCACAACTGTAAAAATTGTAAAACCCTGAATGTCGAGCTGCTTCTCCGAATCCAGAGTTTCCAGCTCCTTTGGTTCAGACATGTGTCTGGAATGTCCCAGGAAAGATCAACAAGGTGAGTCCTGCTGGGTAAATCGGCTCAGAAGTCATCCAAGGAGCAGGTAGCATGACTTAATCGCCAATCTTACCTGGTCCTGTCTTGGTGTGGAGCTTAGAGCTATCAGAGGTTGTTTGAAACCATAAGGTATTTCTAATCCTCCTGGGACTGATGTTCCTGCTGCTCTTCTTAGAGGAAAAGAGGGTGTGAAAATCAAGTAACAAACATAACTCACTAACAAAAGACATTTGAGAAAAAATGTTACAGAAGCCAATAACAACATGCTAGCAACTCAACCACAATGTTTTTTAAAGCATTACCCATTCTTTTTTGGAAGAAACTTGTCAATATCTTCTAACGACCTCTTCTTTTCTTTAATTTTTGCCATAAGGTCATGTTTCTGTTCGCTTTCAGGAAACCTTTAATAGTTGCATGATTGACAAGTTGAGTAATGAAGAGAAATGCAAGTTTTTTTACAAAATGATACACAGGCTTAGCATACTTTTTGTGTAGATTGCAAAAAAGTCAATGATTTGACACATCTTTCAGAAATTAAATACTTTCGCGATATTTTAAGTACAGTTGTGTATGCTATGAGAACTTCTACATGCATGGTGGCCTGTTTTTGACACATTAAGTGTAGCTTATTTTGCAATTAGGTGAATGGATAATTTTAAAAATACTAAAGCATACATCATGCAAACAACTTTTAGAAAACGTCATTTTAAGAATGTAATTTGAAATGCTATATCTTGCACTTAATAAAGATACTTCAATCTATATTTGATGAGATATTGTTTAAAGCCACAAACAAACTTACATTAAACAACAAGATGTAAACAATAAATATGATCAAAATGAGAAAAACTGAAACAAGTGTTTTGTCTGCAAAAGGTGATCTTGGTAGATGTTAATCAGTCTGTAAAGCAAAGGTGTTTAAACTGTGGTGCACAAAATATTTTTACCCAAAAGGTAAAATTAACCCATACCAATTTTACCTGTCACAATGTGTTCAGTCATGGTTAAATGAGACTGATTACAAATCTTCTTTGCCATGTAATTAGTAGTCACAATAGATCAGCCATTGACAGAACAATTGCAGCTTTACCAAAAAAATAGCTCAGTGTATTTTTACCTTTTGTAAGTGTTCTGTGCAGCAGCCTACACAGTTGTGCAACTTAAAGCAGAGATAAAAAGCTTAATACATTTTAACTGTCGAGTGCAGGTGTTGTTTTAATTAAGTTGCTTCTAGTAATGGCATGCAAAAACCTAAAATTATTTGATTGTTATCACATTTCTCATCATGTCACTTGAGCAATGAGAACATTGTTTGCTACAATTTTGTTGGTATTCTAACTTCTTTATTCTCAAATGTATTTGTGTGTATGGCTAATATGAAGCTAAGCTTACAATGCAAATACATCACCACCCCATAATGTAATATTAAACTTTGGTCTTTGAAGCAACCTGCTAAACTGGTGTGTCCCTTTGAAGCTTGGACACCACTGGTGTACAGCATGAGCATGCTACTTTTGCTTTCATGGTGCTTCTTCATAGAATTATGTCATAAGTCTTGGAGTAGGTAAACATTACAACCTTGCAGTCAAAATAATTTCAAAAACTTATGAACAACTTTAGCAAATTTTGAACAATAAATAAAAGCTTTTTGAAAATATGAATCGGTAAGTGATTGATTCATGTAAAAATCACTGACTTTGGAACATACCTCTAATACAGTATTGCTATGTCCGGCCTCTGATGATTTTATAAAGACACCCAAGATGAGCAGATGTATTTAGTTTCAAAACTGACTTTGGTGAAATTATTAAAAATTCAGTTTCCAACTGCTATTTGCTATACCAAACCCGTATTTCATAATTATCTGGTATTTCTATTCTACATATATAACATGTGCAGAACCATGATGAAATGTCATAGTTTTGTTCATATCTATCATGGAATAAAACCAAATATGGCTTTATTAGGCATTAGACTAGTAAACTGGTGATGCACTGATAAGCAAATAGGCTAATTATTATTATTGATGGATCAGTGTAATCGTATAGCAAAATACCATTTATAAAACACGAGACATCATGAAGTCAGGAGGTCAATACTTACTTAGCCTTGCTCAGTTTGGGGGTACGATGTATATGAAACAGGCTAGTGACTAGGTGTAGCAACCAAATATTACCGCCTTTATGTTCAACACATAGTAAAATAACAAGATGTAAGTTTTTTTTAAATTTAAGGCATGCACAAAAGAACAAAATTTTGAAAAAAACAATTTACCAAGACAACACCACTCCTAAATAAATTTTATGCACATATCATGACATATTGTGACAAATAAATACAACTGTTGACGCACCTTTTCAATGTTGCAGAAAGAAGAGATATTTTTTTCAACTGTCTTTGTATTTGAGAATTGCATGCATTCTTAAGTGAATTGTATGATTCAGCAATGTGCTTATATTCTTTAAATTTTTCCTGCCACAGAAACAATTTTCAAACATTGAAAACATTTTATGAATGAATCACTATGATTGAAAAAGCTTATGAACATCCACATTTTATCAGAAACTAGCTTTTTATTACATCTTATGCTTGAAGTAAACCTTTGCAAAGTTGAGTTTGTCATGACATCAATCTTTCGCCACTGAAAAACAATTTCGAAATGAATCCATAATGAATAAATTACCTAAAATACATAATACAACATTATTGTAGTTTTGCCTAGGCTATTTTTGTGGCCTTTGGACACTCTTCATGTTAATCATTGCATTTGTAGTGTACATTAGTATTTTTGGCACAGGTTGTTTTGCTTGGGGAAGCACGCTGGGTAATTTTTATGATTTTTTCGTATTTTTGCCAGTTGCTTCAAACACTCTGGAATTTAAATGCAGATCAATTCAATTACAAAATCTGCTTTTTCTCTTCATAGTGTATGTACACACATTTATAAGATTTCAAGGCAAAAATATTTTGATATTTTCAGTGTTAAACTTGTTGTAATGGAAGTGGCTATGGAACTGCCTTGCGACTTTCATTTTGGTAATAGTGGTTGCAAGTTTCTAATTCATGGGAATTTTTTCAAGTATCCAAAGTTTAGGTTTAGGGGTTAGGCTTAGTGTTACGGTTAGGTTTTAGGTTTACTTTTTGGCAGTGGCTACAGAACCATCGATGGATCTTGAAATTTGAAACCTTATTTAACCATCTACTGTAACGTGATAGTAACAAATGACGAGAATGCAGTAGGTTTGGTAGAAGCATACTAAATGTAAAAAGTAAACCTTAAACCTAAAACCTAACTCTAACCACAGCCCTAAACCCAATGCCGACGTAATGCTAATGCTAAGCTAACCTAATGCTAGTCTAACGCTAACCCCTAAACGTAACCCTTAAACCTAAACCCTAAACCTTAAGTTAAAAAAGTTTTGAAAAAAGAAAAAAAAAGTGGTGGAATGATTTGAAACTTGCAACCACCAAAACGTAAGTCACCAAGGTGAGAGGTGAACTGAAGACCATTGGCGTACCGGACTTAAGACATATCCATTACGCTACAAGGATAATGCCGATCAAGTGACAAACTAACTAACTGATTTATGTGAGCCGTGTCATGCAAAGAACAAAAGGCAAGGCTACAGAACTACCTGAGGTAGTTCTGTAGCCTTGCCTTTTGTAATCTATTTCCACCTTTGCCTCTTCAGCCTTATTTGAGGGATGCTATGTGCCTAGTGGAGCATACATGCAACTATGGAAAACAATAATAGTACTGTACACAACACACAAGTTTTTTTCACAAAACCTTGAAGGGCCACAACATTTGGTAGACCACGGTTCACTCACAACTGAATTAGCAAGTACAGACAACATGTTTTCTTTACTGTAAAAGAAATATAAGAAACATAAACCACATACCAAGCAGCTGGTGTGATCACTCTCAAGATTTTCCCATTCTTCTAAACAAACTGCAAAAGTCAATTCTGCACCAACTCTTTGAGCAACTTCCATTTTCAAACTGAAAAACAAACTAACTGCTGTAACCTCACACAAGGTTTTAGATCATTCACACTCTGTTGGATTATCATAACCATATGTGTATAAAAATGTCAAAAAAACATTATTATTCGTAAAAAACACCTAGGCAGTAACTATTTTGCCTCATGAGGCAAAAACAGCGCTGGTGCTATTTTGCCTTTAGCCGAACACCATAATCATTTCAATTTATTGAAGTGGTCACATGAGATGATAAGTTGAAGTTCAGAATGCATGAAATAAAAGCATAAAAGTTGTCCGTGAATTGTTTCGGAGTTTGCATCTCATCAGTATTGCTTTGTGTAGCAAAAATATGTGGACACTGTGTACACACCAAGCATAAAAAGTAAGAAGTGCTGGGAAAGTGCCTTGCTCCTCTCAAGGTTGGACACGTACTAACACCGGTTGTGCAATGCCCTACTGTATGGTTTATACACTTTCTGCGCGAATGACGATATACAATACAGCTGTGGTGAGGATAAACAGCTTTGCTCCTCCCAGTATTGGTCATGTGCAAACACCGTTTCAGTAACGTGCGCTGATGTATAGCTAACCACTTTTTTGTGCTCTTGTGTCTGTGATATGGACCACGAGTCCGCAATAAAATATCATTATTATTATTATTATTATTATGAAACCTGCTTAGTTGACCCTGACATCTCTACGACTCAGTCCGCTGGACGAGTGTTGTCATGGTTTCAGTGCTGGCAAGCTGTTAGCAGCTTCCTGCATTGTACAGTAATGTGTGAAGTGTAGGCTAAACCCTTTAACCCGCCTGCGACTGAAATACGGAAAAACGGGACAGCGGAAAAACGGGAAAAGTTTCCCATTAAAAATTCAAATTTACGTTGTTTTGCTGCGGAGTTGTGGGAAACAGATCTTCGACCAAAATTGATTGTGTAGGGTTTTCCTTTTGGTGTAGGAACCCAATGTTGAGGTTTGGGGTGTTGCCCAGCGTAGACGTTGCTTGCGAGGAATGCTGTCGTTGCATGCAGAGATGCTGGTTTCCCCAAACGCTACCAACGAGGCAGTCTAGTCGTTGTATGAGTACTGTTC
>Ga0210059_1003517_pt1 | contig 25092 bp, 15 predicted proteins | sample Ectturendosymbi2_FD_188042 | JGI IMG/M metagenome (GOLD analysis project Ga0210059, IMG submission 188042) | Ecteinascidia turbinata endosymbiont from Florida, USA - Sample 2 (SPAdes) (version 2) | ecosystem: Host-associated > Tunicates > Ascidians > Unclassified | place: Key West, Florida... | reverse complement strand
CCTCCTTCGGCACATTTTCCCATAATTTGTGCTTGATTTTGAAAAACATTTGATTTACTTCACATCTTCTTTAAATGTGGCTCTAGAGTGTTGCATAACATTTTAAACTAAACAATGATGCAAAGCTCTCAAGAGGGGCACGATATCTCTGGAAAAGATGGCCCGAGGCGACTGCTTCCTTATCCTTCCCTAATATCCATCCCTGAGCTTGGAATCTGTTTTGTTGACAAATAGCATGTGACGAAAATGAAACTAAATTTGAATTTTTTTCCCATTAGTGCTTCAGATTCCGCAGACACGCTATTGTATTTCCTAGAGGCACGTGATTTGTTCAAATTTAATTACGTGCAGTGCTAAGCTATCTTTACATGTAGCTGAGCGTGGTCAATAACTTCTGTGATATTGTGGGTACGATTATGTTTACAGTTTAATTCCATTTTATATTTCAATAAAGTCGATTAAATTTAGCGAAGTATCATCAAACAATTTCAACGAAGTAAGTTTAAAGTAACGGTTCAGCGGAATAAGTTGAACATAGCCCAAAGATCTTATGGATTATAAAAAATTCAAACATTTTTCAAACACATTGAAAGACTCTAGCGTTTACGTTTATCAACTACATACGTGAATTAATCGCTCAAAAATTAGATGAAAACGGGATCCATTTCTTATATGCGCGAAAGTTTTGTAGAAGGCCTATTTCAGAAGTCAGTGCCTCGGTTAGAGGAAAGTCTCTGCTCGGCTCCGATTGAAAGTGCTGTGTTGGTGCAAATCCGAAGCGTGTATATACAATACTGTATAGGAAGCGCAATCGTAATGGCGGCCGCAATGAATTCTTGCTCAACTGCAATATTGGCTGCAAAAAGCGTACTACAGATCTAGCGCTTATGGCATTGAGAGGTTTACTAGCGCATTTACAGGAAAGGTCATGACCAAACGGTAGCATTGATTCAAAGTAGAAGCTTTTAACTTCACAATCAAAACATTCAAAACTTGTCAATTCAACGCAATTGTTCAGGAGAAAACGTCAGAAACATGCACGTATCATGGATGGTGCTTTGAAAACAAGGAGCATTAAAAATATTTAAATGTTGAAACTCGGTTGATGTCCCCCCCTACTAAATTTTTGCCTGGTTGCCACTGCTGGTATTTACCAAAAGATCTTGTGGTTTGTTTTTGATTTGATCTATGTGTGGTGATGTGGTTTTTAGTAGCAGTACATTTTATTTCGGAACTCAAATTTGAATTGAATATCACAATTTTTTAGCATAAGTATGTCCATTTAAGCCCAACTGTCAGAATTAATGTGTTTTTAAAGTAAATGCAGTGCTAAGTGCTAGATATCTAGATATAGCCCCCACCCCCACCATGGACGTGGCCCCTGGAGGCACTTGGGCCATGGTCACCAATATATATTAATTCCACAAGGTGTCCCCCATTTTGCCAATTTTACAAAAAGGTCGTACTATGGTACAGTGAACATGATGACGTCATCGAAACGCAAACAATAAGATTTGTTCCCCCCAAAGTTTTTTAGCAAACTCGGTCCCTGGCATGGAAACACATTGTTTCGGGGTCTCCTGTTTAGTTAAGCTCTGCTGATTATTGTGACCGGGCTGTTAATTACGTGATCAGTTGTAGTTTTAAGCTTTTCTCTTGCTTGTATAGTTTCCAACTAGCTTGTGTTTGAGTCTACAGTTTGTGTGCTTTCTGTAATCTTGCTTTAGTGATTTACCGTTTCACTCGTGAGCTTTTGCTATCAAGTTTCAGGACCGAAGATGCGCAGAATAACGTGAAATCAATTTCCTATTAAAACAATTAGCTGATTAATTCGACTGCGTCACCTTTGTAAAGACTTGCCGATGTCCTATACTTATCAGTGCAACTTTTGAGATATCCTATACGTTAGTAATGTAGTTTGTAGGTCAACCAATATTTGTCGTTAAATGTTTTATGACAAGTTCGCTAAACGTGTTTGCAGATATGAATAGTTTCTTGTGTTAAAACTTTAAGAGCACCAAATATTAACTCTGTGTACTTATTTTTCATCTGCAGGTTTATTTAATACTAAAAGACTGCAGTCGATTCTTTCCATGAACTTCCAAATTAGTAAGCAACAGCATAGTGGGTCATAGCATTTGAGGTATTTCAGTTGAGTTTAAAAAGTGAGTAACGTTATTAAATCGATTACGGACAAGCACCTTTTAAGCAGCTCTTTCAGTGTTTTGATTTACAAATATGATTTGTGGCTGGCAGTTTATTGAAGTGAATGCAACTAAGTGCGACTTCAGGTGAAGCCCCCTACTGCAGTGAGTTGAGGAAATTTCAACATAGCTTTGCTGAAGCATTTTCACACTAACGTCTGTAAACACTATTGTTTTTTATGCCGAACCTTTTGCGGTTTGCTGTGAAAACAATCACCACACTCCTTCGTTCCTGCACAATCTAGTCGACAACACGTTGTATAGTAAAACATGTAGTTCCTGATTATAATAGAAATTGGAATTTCACATTAAGTTCCACTTTAACTGTAAAATCTGCATCAGCTTGAAGTTATAAACTAACTTTACAACAATATTTTCAATATATTCACAGCGTTTCGAAAAAACTTCTAGAATACTTGCTTGAAAACCGATCTCTTGATGAAGGACAGAATAGGATACATTTTCTAGGACCCTGTGGTTTCAGGTTTAGATTTTGGGAACATTAGGAAAGAAAGAAACCAATTTCATAACAGACCATCAGCTCTCCAGAGCCGGATTAAAGGGTGGGGGTCCAAGGGCAATTTTCACTGGAGGGCCCCTATTACGTATTTCATGACGTCATTGTTGGTAAAATTTATGTTTTCCCTGATTCGCAACGCTCTCGTTTGCTTTTTCTCGTAGTCGATTATGTGCCTGCCGTATTAACTCGATTGTTAGCCGCCACTGATTGTAAGCCGCACGAAATGGTGGTAGAAATTAATGTAAGCTGCCCTTGATTGTTAACCGCACTTGAACATAGGTTACTGAGATGCATTCGCGACGTTCGCGTACTCGTACGTTTCCCGTATTAATGATGCTTAAACCACTACAACTGCCTTCTGTTTATCATAATCCCTCCTGTGACGGATGTTCACGTGATGCTGAAGAAAATCGAATGCGAAAGAAGAATTTGGTCGACAAAACGTAGACAAGGAAAGGCTGAGCGTCATCTATACCTTTCAATAAAGTAAAAAAATAAAAAATATAAGCCGCCCTTGATTGTAAGCCGCATGAAATGATAAAAAAACTTTATAAACCGCAGCTTGCAATTGAATAAATACGGTGCTCAACTGCACACACAGATAGCTGCGAGAAGAGAGTTTATGATATAAACACTACATTGTATTCTTACTAAGAAAAAATGTTTCCACAGGCTAGAGAGTGATTCGGCAAGAAACGACATTCACCCGAACAATAAATAGACACCAGAGATTACAAACAAAAACACCAGAAAAATAACATGTCAATATGGCCAGCCAGTCTGAATGTGAAAGGTACTTCAAAACTTATGTCGTGATTTTCACCTACATTTTCAGGAGCTCTGGTTAACGCCACAGTTTTAACGTTGCTGCTTATAAGCTTCCTGAAAAAAAAAACGTTTCAGTCGCGTCGTTTCAGCTAACCCTGGCAGATTCTTGCGCTTTTTCTCCTTAGAAACTTCGCCATTTTTTAGCTCCTGATGGCATTGCAGATTACGGCATCGCGTTAACTAAACACTGCAATCTCGCTTTCTGCTCTTTCGTTCTACAAATCGACTGATCAAAACCCTTTTCTGACCGAACACGCAATAACATGTGGTGCAAACAGGCCCGTAACCAGGGGGGAAAAGACCCCAAGAAAAATTCCCCCTCCTGGAAAAAAGTGTTGGACATATTTTAAAACTGTTGGACATGATTTCAAGAATTTGTGCCCCTCTCAGAAAACTCTTCGCTCCCCCTAGTGTCACAAGCTGGTTACTGACCTGGGTGTAAATGGGTTGACTAGCTTCATATGTTTATGATGTAACGCAAGAATAGTAGCCATCGGAAAAAGTGCGTTTCCACCATACGTTACCCATGACGAAACAAAGGTCGCAGCTCGGCTGTGGCTACATCCAGACGGCACAAGAAGTTACAGGATCATTGATACTAAACAGCAACCACAGCAGAACAAGCTTTGCTGCAAGCACGCAAATAGTATCGTTTTCGCGGCATTTGTGCAGTAGGCGTGATGCACGAGTAGATAAACCCATGCCAAAAGAACGATTGCTAGGAAACGTTACAAGCAAAATTCAAATATATTTGAATTGAACAAAACCGAAAATATTTATATTCAGTGGTGACTACTAAAACTGGCAAAAAATCAAACTTGCAGAGAAATCGTTAATGGTACTCAACGCAACATCGGAATATAAAGTTGTATTCTTGTATCCAGGGCCTATGAGAGGGGGGTCCAGCAGGAACATTGTTCCGGGGCCCGACAGCTACGGAGGGGCCCGAGACTGAAAGAACATTTGACTGTTACTAACAAACTCGGAATAATACAGCAAAATTAATTGCTGGCAGTGCATTTTCCTGATATGATGCGTTGATAGTTATTAGCAGTAATTATTTTTGTTAAACTTGAATGTTTCCTATTTTGTCGAATTTAAGACATTCACGATTTACTGTCCCAGTCTGTCCATTGAACTGAATTTTTCTTTACATTTTTTATTTTCAAACATTTTCATACAAATCTTTAAGGAAAACTCTCTCCAATAAACCAAGAGTTTCAAACTAAGAGATACGTCAACTGAAATTTGAATGGAAACATGCCAGTCCACAATAAAATCTAATCTAACAACAGTAGCCCTCGAATGTTGCGCATATGTGTAAGATAACAAAAAGTCTAAAATTAACAAGTAACTGCAATGCAGGCAGGGGTGTAACGGGGTTAGGTGGCGCCCGGGGCAAGAAACAAGTTTGGCGCCCCCTGTTTGAACTTGAGGCCTTTTGGGAAGCAAATGTGCTGTTGAAGAAAGTACTTGTGACATTGTTGGGACTTTTCGGCGCTCCCATAGCGATTTGGCGCCCTGGGAATTGTGCCCCCCTTGCCCCCCTCGTTACGCCGCTGTTTGTGCAGGACGCGAGTGCTTATAGTACCCCGCGAAGGTGTGCTGTGCATTTTGCTGATTGTTGAACTTGCGCCGCAAGCAGGTATAGGCTCTAATCGAATGTGAGTTTAGGATTAGCGGACATACCCAGAAACCTGAAAATTTCGAAACCATACAGGAGAAACTAACCACTTACAGCTTACAGCTTAAAGCAGTGGTCGCTGGCCTGTGACCCATGTGTCTATTTATTGTGGCTCGCGGTCACAAATAGAAGCAATAGTCGGTTGACAAAATGTCTCGTTCTGTTCCTTCATTCATGTTACAAGAGGTGAGCTCATTCCAAGGATACAGTTACACAAGGAGGTCGAAGTCTCATTTTACTAGCAGCGTTTAATTCAACCCTGATCGACTCCATTCATTCTGAGACTGCGGCATTTTATTCTAATTTATTACTTGATAAAATTTTACTATGAACATTTAAAAGTCATCTTTAAAAATGGTAATGTTGTAACATTGCTTGAATACCGTTACGTTTCAACATAATGTTTCATATGATCAATACACGAGCACTTCTTGTTGAAGTTTAATCCACATTAATTAGTCTCAAGTTTCAGTTATTTCAAAACAATTTTGTAAGTCTCAGGGGCCCCAAATGGATTTGTTCCGCCTAAAAACATTTTTCTTGGAGGCCCTGCTTGCATCTCTTTCGAATCACGACAATTTTTCAAACGAATATTTTATTTAAAACAAATAAATGTCATCACGGGGGCCCCCTTGGAGCGGAGGGCCCGGGGCAATTGCCCCCGGTGTCCCCCCTTAATCCGGCCCTGCAGCCAGGGCCGGCCCTAGCAGGTGCGGGACCCAAGGCACGACCTAAGCGCGGGGCCCCTCTGAGCAGTGGTTTTATGACGTCATCATGTTTGCTCAGTCAACCTTCCTACCACCTTTTTGATGAAGATATTTTAGCAGGGGTGTCCAACGTGTGGCGCATGCGCCAAATTTGGCGGATTGGATGATTTGAAGTGGCGCATTGCATACCGATAATCGTAATAAAGGAGGATATCAGGCCTTTCCAATGTTTTTATAGATTTTTTTGCTTTAAAGTCCCTAATGAGTTACTTGATATTATCTTGAAACAAACTTTCTAGCTGAACTTAAAACTCTTCATTTCGCAGTTAGAAAATGATGTTATCAAGCTATTCTCTGTATTTAAAGGAGCGGATTGAATGGTAATGGCAATATGAGAAAACGCACTATAAAGTTCGAGATATTGCGAGACTCATTTGGAAATCGCTTTTGTGATTTTACTAAAGAATAAGACTGCATTTTGTGATTTACAAATCCATTCTCACTTGGTGAAAGAAAGATAAATGAAAATTCCAAGTAACATATAAATGGAACTTCTTGACTTCAAATCAAATTTAATATTGAAAACGAAATTTGATGCGCTTTCTTCAGTCCCTGGTACTTACGACGTTATTAATTTCTGGCGATCCTTCCCTTGTGAAAATTTCCCAGAACTAAGAAAATTCGCTGAAGTTATATGTATGTCGTTATCAAACAACGTACACGTGCAAATAAGAATTTTCGTCCATGAAATTGATTAAAAGAAAAACGAGGTCGCGCCTGACTGATTCAAAATTGAAGAATTTTCTGATGCTCTCAGTAACCAATTTAACTCCAAACATTGAAAAGCAGGTGAAATGTTTGAAATCTCAATGAAAATTTGAAGTTTAATTTGCTGCTTTACCAGATATTACATTTGCATTTTATTATATTACCTGGTAGCCTACATCATAATCGTTAATGATGTGAAGTAACATTGTTACAAGAAATGTCCGACGGTCTGGCGCATCTCTCTCCACTCACGTTTGGAAAAATTGGCGCATGATGCGCAAAAGGTTGGCCACCCCTGGTCTATGTGAATATCAAAAAACATGGCAAATTATTGGAGTCGATATAAATGTAGTAGATGATATTGATTGGTTCTGTTTTTCGTGTCCGCGTCCCCCTCCCACCAACCACGTCCCCCTCCCTCTATACCATGTGACCACTGCCAACGCCTATTCCATCACAGGTTGGGCCGTCAAAGCCACATCCGCCATCGTCAACAACCACAGATGGTCAAGCCTTGATTGCAGACGAAACCTGTGCTCGGACACGAGCGAGAAGGTGATGTGATTTAGTGTGATTCTGTTACTTGACCCTCCAGTGCTGTTGCTTGCCTGCAGTGTTTCACGTGGTATTCTGATTAAGTGCGCACCTCAACGTTCGTTCTGTAGAGCAGTACATTGAGTCACTTTGCTGCGTCTGCTGGTGTGAGCGCATTGTCTACTTGGTCTGTTGTGTTGATTTTCATGTACTTTGGTTAACTGTCTGTTACTTTTGCTTTTCAGTGTATACTTGATTAATAAGACTGTTTAAACGTTATTAAACGTCACGAAAGTTGTCGGATGTTGTCCGCTGTTCAGTTCAGAAGGGCGTGGACATTGTTCACGTTTCCCCTAGTTATGTGCATGTTTATATCTAATAGCATGCTGTTGTGGTGGACATTAGACAGTTTACCGTTACCACTCGTAAGCTGAATGTTGTAATTAGAGCTCTGCAATGGAGATCCGAGCAGAAAGCGCAAAGTTACGTCAATCAAACCGATCTGACAAGCGAATCGAAGATACAGTGTAATTACTTCACTCTTGTTGAACGGCACTTTTGTTCGAAGAACGACTGACTTGGAGAAAACTGCTAAAACTGCTGATTACCTTTCTCGTTTTCGGTAACCACAGGCGCAGACGCATTCTAGTATGTAACGTCTTGGCGCAAGTTCAACTATCCGCTTTGTGACGCAATAAAACTGACTTCACAAGAGTACAACCCATGCATCCGTCCAAAGTTCCCCAAAAGCTCAATTTACAATTATTCTTAATGCATCTTGGATACCAGTGCTAACTGTTCATTGTGAATTAGAAATATAATGTACAAGATTTTACAACTACCACGTCACAGATGTAGAAACAACTTACCAAGCGCAAACAACATGGTTGATTGATGAAATAGAAGCATATAGTCGCCCAATATAGTGATAACCAGGAACGAGCGTTCTGGATGACAATAACAAGTTTTGCCTTGCGTAGTTAATCCGCAGTGCAGCTTTAAATTTCCTTTACGTTTAAGTACTGTACTTGGACTTTGGTTTTCTACCTTTTTTCGCTCGTAAATAGGCAAAACACAATGAAAGTCTGGTGAAGCGGCAGATGATAAAAGTGATGAATTGAATCTAACGACCAACCCTCGTTACTCTTTGTTCAGCCGCAAACCATTGAACACTTGCCCGTAAGTGACAACGGGACTATTCATGCTCAGATTAGCGCACACTAGCGTTAGACCATTCAGAAAAACCATCAATGGATAGCGCAGCATAACATCGGATAAAAGCTTACAACAGAAGCAAAATATCCGATTTTATCAGCTGAGTACACCGACCATTTCCCTAGCATCACCTCTCCATTGGATAATTGACGTTGTAAAAAACAAGTTGAAAATTTCCTGCCTGCTACATCTTTGGGAAATTCTTAGTTAAAAGCTTATGTGGACCTTTCGCGATGAGAGTCTCGCTGAGCTGTTAAAAGACTTTTGGGCCAAGACGCAAGATTCTCACAGTTTTCAATACAGTTAACATTAGGGCTATCGTTTTTCCTCTCGGAACCTGAATGACACTGCTGGCACAAGGTAGACGATGATGTAGCTTGTTCAACAGGTTGCACAGGAGATACAGGAAGACTGTGAATATCTTGATCCTTAAAGGAACTGAGTGACACACTATCTGATTCCTCGATCACGGTACTATTCTTGTTAACGATAAATTTCTTTATTGCTCCGCTGACAGTTGACACGCTTTATTTCACTCTCCACTGCTTTTATTGTCCTCTTTTCATTGCCACTACGGTAGATTCTACACGTTTTCTTTTCGGAATTTTTTTTGTAATTTGGAACGTCTAAGTTTCTCTAAACAGTATTTAGTCATTTCAACAATGTCGCCAGAATGTCACCAGATAGCAAATACAAAAAAGAATCTCAGTTTTGCAGTTTTTTTTGCATTAGTGTTGATTGGCGCGTGAAGACATTAAGTACCATTTATGATTAGATGGGCTTTCAAACTTAGTCTTGGTAACTTACTACAAAAATTGTAGGTATAAATTCCGACTGGGGTGTTATATTGCCGCGAGCCTTAATCCACGGAGGGATAGCAATCGTTAAAAGCATTAGATATCATAAATGAAGACGTTTTGGGCACAGTGTATACAAATCTATAAAGAAATCGTGGCGCACTGTACATATTTATCAATGCGAATGCCCTAGCTTGCAACTGTCTCAGAATAACGATAAAAAATAGTTTTGGCACACCAAGCGTTGCTACTCAACAGCTATTGACTGACTGCCGCAGACAGACCGACACGGTTTATTGTCCAATACAGACCAATCCGAAAAATTTAGAATAGAACACATGTTGCTGTTGGTTGAGTGGCCAACTGCTGGAGTCTTCGGACTCTATAGAAGGTCTACGCCTACGAGTTCAACCTTTCGTCAGTCTTCGTTCTAACGAGAGCACCGTTTGCTAACAATGAGATTTATAAGCCGTTTCTATTGAATTCTTAAAAGCAAAGAGATTCTGGATAAATAAACAACCTACCCAAACACCATGGCGCGGGACCCCCAGAGGCGGGGGGCCCAATGCAGCTGCATCGGCTTAAGGTCGGCCCTGCCTGCAGCTCTCTAAAGCTGACACGTACTTTCATATGTGGGTGTATGCGCGACGCCGACCTTTGATCTAATGCACGGGGGCGTTCAAACATTCTTTGGTTTCGCTACCGATCCACCAATCATGAATCGAGCGAATAGAATAACTGAAGTTGAGCCCGATACTTGGGTTGTAGTTCAGACCTTTTTCACCGTATATTTGTTCGAATGGTCGTTTGTCTTCAAGAGGTATCCCGTACAGAGCCCTGCACAAGGCGCAAAATCCCATGTACTTTCCGTAAGGGTAAAGACTCTTCGCGTCCATGTCTCTCCAAGAAAAATATTCAGCATACGCGCTGTCATTTCCATCGAGATACTTCAAGTAATTTACCAATTCCATGCTATTGTTAAAATCCTCTACGTGTATGAACGAATGCGGCGGAGCCATTGCTTCGTAGTTTTCGCGCACAGGCCCATAGACAACCGGAACAAGGCCAGACACCAAAGCGTTGATGGTAAATTTTTCTGTTATGTAATCTCTGCAGTGCAACGAGTTTTCAAACGACAGATAAAATTTGTAGCGTTTTGTAAGTTGGTTCATTTGCCATCTCGTGTCGTCGGCAGGCTTGTTTTTGAAGCATCTTCCAAAACGATCCAGTTTCAAGCCATTTTTTATCAACTCCTCTGAAAGTCGCATTCTATTATTTCCGTTTGATCCGCCGCGACAATTACTGACAAACCAAACGGCCACCTTGTCCTTGTTAGCCAGCAGCTTAGTCGTGTTCCTTTCCACGCCTTGCCAACCGGAACGGATCAAATCAATAGGTCTGGTCAATGAGTTGGAGTTTTTTGTTTGAGTGTAAAAAGTAGAATCGCGTCTGGAAATAAAAGATAACTCAATAAGCTCTTTAAACCTGTAAAAATGCAATAGTTGTTGACTGTTCGTGACAGAAGAATGACCTACTGGTTTATACAACAATATTTACAGTTGTTGTTAACGTATTTTTGTAATGAAAAATCAGACTAAATTCAAATTTTCAAATAGCAAACAAAACAGGGTGGAGTTCATAAAAATGTTTTAAACTTTGAATTACTTCAAAGCAATCTCACAACGGTACAGCAACACATTTATCTGGAAAACGGCAAACCAGTATGCTTTCATGACATCAATATAAGAACGAAAGCACTGCTTGAAATTTCAAAATTTTCTGCAATTCATGGCTATAATCTGAATGTTTAAAGTGTCTGATCTGGTGATATAAAGTGCATCTATGACTTTGCACAGAAACAACTTAAAAAACATTCGAAATTGATTTAGAAATAAATTAATCAGATAACTTTGGACATAATGGATCACTTTCACTGGCACTAATTAAGTTTGAAAACAAAAATTTGGGATCAATTTGCTTTGAAATATATGGTGTGTAATGAAAATTATTGTTTAATATGCTACGGCTGAAGTGGATAGTACTCCACAGTGATCAGGTGTATTGTGTGAGGCCATAAAATTTGGACGACCACCAGTATCGCAACAAATTTTTGAGAAAGTTCGAGAAGCATTTGTGCGAAGCCTTTCGGAGCAGGAGTTCTTTCGGAGCCGGAGTTAAAAATTTGTGAAAAACCGGACTCGGAGTCACTTGTCATTTTCGGCGGCAACAGGAGTCTGAAAATGTGACTCCGGCCATCTCTGCCACCTAGTCCATAAGAGTAGGCCGGGAAATCAAATTTCATTGTAGAGTAGTTTGAACTGATTTCTGTGAATAAATCTTGTTCTACTGAACGCTGATCCGTTTAATTTCATCCACCTCAAGTTTGCAGTTACATCTCCTACGCAACAAATTTTAATTCACCCCGCACTTGTGAGCTTTCCACAAATGTGGAGCAGCCATTTGGCAAATGTGGATGGCTCTCTGTACTGACTCACTGCTGCCACCTAAGGAGTTTTTTTAAGCTAATGTCAATTGCCGCTCCTGAAGAGCTGCCACACTGTTCAGAAACACGGATGAATGTTATTTACACAATCTAAACAATCATAAGCTGTGGTAATCTGCATGAAATTGTTTTTGCGCTGTACTCGGCATTCGGAAATACATTTAGTTGTTGTATGAAGTAGATGTTGCACTGTGTTTGCCACTGGGGCATTTATGGGATTTATGATCTATCTCTGTTTGCGTCTCACAGCACCTTTCATAATACTCACGAAAAAGCTCCAGAATTTGAGTTACAACAACAAAGAAAAGTGCATTTTCGTTTTATTTCAACACGTAACGAAGTAGAAACACTACTTTCAAATTGTTTGTAAAAGAATCTGTTTCTCATAAATTGGCTCGAGAAGAAACCTTTTAAAACGTGTTTGATCAACTTTATCTCAGAAGCAGTCTCTGTATTTCAAACTTTGTTGTATTTTAGCCATCAGCAACTCATACGAAGGTATATAAAATTACGCTGTGGCTCAAAGCCTAATTCCACCATACATAATTATTTTTAGAAAATGCAACAAAAAATGTACAAACCGAAAAGTTAGTGTTCCGTTGAAGTAGTACTCGCCAAAAGATCTTAAATCAATTTTTTCTTTATTGTAATATTGCGTGTTTCCGGGGCTCTCCAAAGTCCAGAAGACGTATAGTTGGTCCGATCGTCTACGAAAATGCATGAAAAGAATGCTTAATTCCGGAACAAGAAAAATGTACGCTTCCCCCCTTGAATCAAATACAAATGCTTTTGCAATCTGATTCCAAATCAGATGCGCAGTAGCAAGCAGCAAAGGAATTGTTGGCTTTGACTGAACCACAGTCATTCCAAATGAAAGGTTCTTAAAAACTGTTGCCAGTGGGCTGTAGAGAGCCGTCCATAACCAATGCCGTTCTGAACTACGCACATAAAGCAGAAACTGAAACAGAATTGTGTAAAAGCGTAACTGGCTACCGGTCTCCAATTTCAAGCAATTAATAGAGCTCAGCGGTTCGTGTTACATCGGCGATATATTTACGAGCAACGAATGTCACAAATTACAAACAAGTCAAGTCTGAGACGATTCTGCACGAGGCAGCCCGAAACGCATTTTACCAGATGTCTAGGTCTCTTGACTAAGTGCGCCCAGTCTTATTCGATCAAATTGGACGCAATAAAAAGAATTCCTCACCTAGATTTAGCTAGCTGTTATCGCTTTCGCGAAACAGATATTAACGTTTTAAGATCGCTGATGAAAACTTAAAGTGCAAATTAGAGCCTTCATTGGGCGTTGTTTTATTGCAATACTGTATTTGATTATAGCAGATAGATAAATGGAATTTCAAGCATTCAGCTTAAGTATGGACCACACCTAATCCAAACAATGGAAACCAACATTTTATGCATCAGTTTCTAGTTTTCCGCATGAGCACAAGACCGTGGTGTTGACTTACCAATCATATACGTCAGTTTATCTAGCACCTGCTTGTGAGCTGTTGCCACATACTAGGATTATGCAACCTGTCACTTTTTCAGGAGCTGCTTACTTTCTGACAATGGTAAATACCCAAAAAACGAATATTTGCTCGGTGCGCATATTCCTGTAATGAAAATGGCAAGCAAAAGCGGCAGCATTAATCATAAACAGCATTAATCATAAACTGGCGTTGATTTATTACTCATCGCCTAATTCAAAACCAATATGGTACCGCCATGCAGCCATCTAAAAATTTGAATTGTTTTTTTGGGGGCTTTCCGAAACACGATTAAGAGATACGGTTCACTTGCTAATAAAATATGAGAGTCACTACTTTAGGACAACGAAAGCCACTCATGTGGATTTTGAAGCAATTTTGGTCTTACCCCTTCGAGCTAGAGAGTAAACGAAGACAACATAACATGCGTTTTTGTGTACTTTCTGATATACATAAAAACAAGTACTTTTGCATTTGAAATTTTACCTGGCAATGTGACGTTACCGCGATGTCTCTGTAAAGTCATTGTGACGTATGCAGGGCAGGCCCTAGCAGGTGCGGGGCCCAATGCAAGACCTAGGCGCGGGGCCCCTCTGAGCAGTAGTTTTATGACGTCATCGTGTTCAGTCAACCGTGATATACGACCATGGCAGAGCGCACATATAACGTCTTAGCATCAGAATTGAGAATGTTTGCTGTCGTTTGATAATAGAGGAAATTCATCGCTCGTTCTAACGAGAGGGTTTTTTGTTAACAATGAGATTTATAAGCCATTTGTACTGAATTCTCGAGTGCAAGGAATATCTGGAAAAAATCAACAATCTACCTAAACACCATGGCGCGGGGCCCCAAAGGTGCGGGGCCCCAAAAGTGCGGGGCCGTCAGAGGCGCGGGGCCCAATGCGACCGCATCGGCATAAGGCCGGCCCTGGACGTATGGCAAAGTTTCAAATGACAAGGCACCTGTCTTTTGTTTATCAAAAAGTACACAAAAATTCGGACCTCACGATGTCTTCATTGGCCCTCTAGTGCGATCGGTCGTCGAGTTATGACCATAATGGCTCCATAAGCCAAAAATTCGCTCTTTTGCGGACCTTGCCGTGTTAAAGATTTTGCACTCTGCTTTGTTAATCTCATTTTAGGATGCTCGGGTGTAATTATGCTTGTGCGGTTGGCTTTGTACAAGCCGGTAAAAATCTGCTGCGATGCTCAAAAATCTTAGTTATTTGTCTACTGGAGTTTTCATCATCTGATTTAAGAAAAATTGATATCTTTTACCTGCGTGGATCACGCGGTGGGCTGAGGTACGTGGGTGATCTGGCATCAAACATGACTGCCGCAGTGTCTGCATCTGCGATCTAATAAGAAGCAACATAGAGTGTAGTTTGAGAAACTTGTACTGGAAAGAAAAACGATGTATTGCGATGACAGCAGTTGGGTGTGCCGAGATTTCGCTAATTCAGCAGCAGATCAATGCAATTTGATTGCACAATCTAAGTTACGACTTTGGTAAAATATCAGTGAAGTATAAAAAAATTGCCTGTATTTTGAGAGCCTACGTGTTTTTCAACAAAAGTGCAGCATTCACCTTCGTAGCGCTTACGCAACAAATGTAGGCAAACGCAAGTAAGTAGGCTGACGGCATTGTCATGCATTTGTTCTCAACTTCACTTTTGCGTTTTCTCAGTGCAGGTGCAGGCATTCAACTGTTGTCGCTCTATCTTTGTCTAACTGCAAGTGCGGCGGCGGTAAACTCTGAGCGAACATAATGAGCTTTGCAACAAACTAAACCAAAATTAAAGAAAACAAGACAGAAAACTCACAATGTCTCGATTTCTGCTGATTTGACAGAAACCGCAGTGATGTGGATCAGCAACGGATTGTTTGTTGAAGAAAGTTTTTCTGGTATCCCAAAGCAAGATTACCTGCACGTAACTGCTCTGAATGAATTGAATTCCATAAAATAATTTTATAAGTACGAGATGTTGCTGCGCCTGCTCTGTTGTCGTCCAAACTATCTGGTGGCAGAGGTGTGTTTTTACTCAGTAAGCTACCTTTCTGTACGAGTACGTTTGATATACTTTCGCTAAAACATTTTTAACAAAATTTGCAAAATTTTAATGCCATCAATTCAGAAGTATTGCACAATTTTCGCTGATTGCCTTTTCATGCATTTCCGGCCAGTCAGTGTGTACCACCAAAATGAACCAAAATACCATGAGGCTTCGATATAACACAGTAACCATAGCTATTTTAATGTTGAAATATTTTTTGAATAAAGGTTCCCGTTACGCTTTAAACTGCTTTCTTCTAAATCAGCAAAACAAATGAATTCATCCAAGGTCAAGAAATAATAGCGAGCACAATATGAGGAAACAATAATTTAACATAAATAGCGCCCAATATGGCACTGCGTCCTTGACAAAAAGTAGTAAATGTTTTATTTTCGATAGGCAAAAAGCATAAAGTGTTACTAGACAAAACCGCTCCTCGTTAAAAAACTTCTGACATTTTGAGAGAGCAGGAGAGGGTATTCATATTCTTAATTTTCATTGCTGGTAAGCAAACTGAAGCGCTCAACGCTTTGGGGGCTGCAGGGCCACATAATGACATGGCATAATATTTTTGATCATAACTCCTTACATGGAGCAGCTACATCACAATCGTAGACATTGTTGCGAGGGGCGCTACACAGCAAAACTTATGATAAAAATTTTGCACGTGAGTGATGTCGCTGTGATGGGTTGCGGGCATAAGGGTGCGGCGTCGTCGTGCCGTAGTAAGTGCCTGTACCCAAAAGTATTACAAAGTGCGTATTGCTTTTTCAAAAGAAAGTACACCCACGTCCGTAGCCAAAAACGTCTTCATTGACTCTACCGCAATCGGTGGACGAATTATGATCAGTAACGTCATCTAAATTCTAAAACCCATAAGTGGGTCCGCGCGGTTCCTAAAGGGTCGGCACGTTGGAACAAAATTGAAAAATAAGGGTCTCTTCTTTGTAATTTTACATCTTAATCTCGTAATGCAGATGCTTTTCTGACTCAACGTGTTACAAAAAAAGTAGATTGATCAACACCAAAAATTTAGAAAAAAAATGTTTTTCTGATTTTTTTTGAGAAGGATCGTGATGTCGACGTTAAGATATTCAACTTTCAACGTGTATTCATAGCACCCTTAAAAGTGTGAAGCCATCCAGTTACTTCCAAGCATTCTGTTTTATCGCTATGATTTCGTATTAGCGCAATAGAGACCATTTATCCAACGTACGAATGGGTGGATAATGAACAATGCATTGCATAAAATGTTAAAAAAGAACTAGCCTAAAGTGTTTTTGTTTGTTTGGCAGTATCAAAGTGATTTCAAATCTGGTATCGTACATGTGCAGTTCATTTCGCGCGTGGTAGAGTTTCAAGATCCGACTTACTTTGTTGGGAGGGATCTTTTTTAAAACTCTGTTTGCAACTGCATCTTGTTTGCTAATATTATTTTCCTTTGTTGTTTGATCATAAACGTCCGCTCTGGCTTTGATAAACGAACTTTTCCTGCCTTCCAGAAGACGCGTGAAGTTTGTAGTGAAAAGAGTGGCCTCTGAAACGAACATCAGTGCTTCAATAACATATGTGCATCAGTCGCTTTCATTCGCTCCACAGCATTTAGCCAGTGACGCACATCTTCAACTTAAAACGTTACGTAATTTGGCACTTTGTGAAACAACGAAAAACAGTCAAAGCGATGTACAGGGCAGAGTTTACCAAACTTTGCTTAGGGACATCAGCATGATTTATCATTCATTCGGCAAGCAAAGCAAAAATTACACAGCTTATTGCTTGTTCTGAAAGGTCAACTTCTATGACAGGGAGCCGACGGCGTGTCGTGTTGTTTGACAATTGGTTTCATAACTACAGTCACTTATGCTTATCATCACAACATGGTAGCAGGATAATACCTTTGGCACGATATGGTAGCAGGATAATGCCAGCAGTAATGCCGTTGTGAGCATGTGAGCAGTAAGCAATTGCGTAAATAGTAACCTAAAACCCCTTACTATTTAATATTGTGTGTGTGACAGGTGTCCCCCAAGGCAGAGCACTCGTACGCTGAAAATAGATAGTTTGGCGAGAGGCAAAAACAGCAAAACAGGCTGCACGCTTTGACACCTGAGAGAAGCAAATTGCAATCAAGAAGAACGTTATTACGTATTTATACTTCTGCAGATCGACAAATGTTGCTTACCTTGCTTCCAAATGTAAGCCAACGAAATGAGGCACAGTGAAAGGCAAATGTAAAAGGCTGTCTTGAATGTTCGTGGCATTTTGGAACAAAAATTTAAGATAGATGAGATTGTACGTCACATGATAGTTGGTGAACGCACAAAAACCAGAAAAAATATTTGCTCTTTCTAAGTTGCGAGTTGCAGGCCTGAAACAAAACGTTTGAAAAGCTACTATATTCTTTCTAAAAATGACGTTTCAAAAATTCTTCGCTCCTTCAGCACATTTCCAAATGTGTCCTGAATAATGAACAACATTTTTTTCATTCTGGTGCAAGACGTTTATAAGTGAAAAATTTGAAAGGTGCTTCGACAAAATTTATTGTGAAAATTGAAGAAAAAAATATGACTTCAGCTCTCTTAGTAATGTTACTCAAACTTCAAGGCTTTTTATGTTTGATTTCGAGAGAAAAACTTTTAAAAGCCCTAGAAGTTGATATTATTCATCTATAATATAAAACATTACTGTAACTGAAAAGCGTAAGATGCAGTACATCTCGAAAATATAAAAAATAAGAAAAACTAATGAGTAGAACGGCGGAGGCAGGTCTGTATTTAGAAAAGATATCTTCCACATAACAAATGTGCAATAAACACTGAAAAAAAGCTTGTTAAAAAGCAATCAAATAGAGAGCAGTTTTGTCAGTGTGGCGATAAAATCAAAGCACTTTATCAAACGTCTATAAATGTAGACGTGTAGAAAGATATCTCCTTATTATCCACATATAGCATTGCACTTTTATAGATAAAACTTGGTTGGGTGCGCTGTGAAGTGTCAAGAACGCAAAATTATTTGCTTTTTGAGAAAAAAGCAGAACAATTCATTTCATGTAAAAAGAGATACTTGTATTTCCAAAAATTTAGTCTTTTCTTGCTTTACAGATGAACAAAACCAGACATTCACAACTAGTGAAGTAATTTCTGTTATGCGAACACGATCACGTACCAAGACAACGGGCAGGGAAAATAGAATCTCAAGTCAGACACAAAACATTGAAACAGGCTTCATATTTACCTAACACGGGTCTTCTAAAACAGAACTTAAACCTCCCAAAAGAGTGGTACATCCTTGATTGAGAAAAAAGTACAGGTGCGGTCAACCATGTTTATCACAGAATACAAATCTGTATGTGAAATATACAAGCCGTCGCCACAGGGTCTGGTGTTATCCGGTCTCCCCTTTACAATTAGCGTGCCCCCAACAGGGATGGGGTGATGCCCTTTTTCTTTTTTGTTATGTGCTAAATGTAACCCTCACCCTACAACCAAAACCTGACCTGAGACTGTATGAAAAATGTATATATATGAGAGCTCTTTACACTCACATCATTTATAAGGAGGAACGTATTGGTAAAAATGCTCTTGACTAAACAGATAAAACAAAAAAATGAATTTAAAGCAAAATTTAGGAAAATTCGTATAAATTTCAAAGGTATGCTAGTTCCAGTTAACATTGTTCTCACGTTTCTGCTGGTTGAACTTAACACCCAGGCGTAATATTGGGGATATATCAAGTAAGGTCTGGGAAAGGTGCGTTAGATCATTACAGAAAACATTTTTCTTTACTTAATACCACGTCACTGGTGTAGATACAGCATTGGTTTAAAAAAAGTATTTGAAAAGGAGACAGACGTCAAAGGCCACAAACTTAGGTACGAAAATCCTATGGTATAGACTATATTAGAATAGAAATCTGGACAGAAATTGTGCTACTCGGTTACTAGAAACATTTTTGGTATTCTTCCTTTCTTTGTTGGTATGTGCATTAAGTAAGTATACTGATTCATAATGCTCTTACTATGAAAATAGTTACATGAGGATTGTTTACATATTTTACTGTTTGGTTTTTGTTGCATTCACTATAATTAGAGGCATTAGACTCTCGTATAAAGTAGTGAGATGCCTTTAGATTCCAATCGCATTGCGAATACGAGTATGTATCTACCGAGCATTAAACGAATTTCCGTTCCCATGCATGAATTATCACATCGTCCGAAATTGCATTTTCTAAACGCACGAATGGACACTTTGTTCTCAGCCTGCTTAAATTTTGTGACATACATTGCAGCGCTTCACTTATCAATAACTGTCGTGGCGTATTTCCATCCTTAGCTATCGCGAATGCTTACAATATATGTGAAAGCTGCAAAAGGTTTATGTGGCAAAATGAAACCAGTTTCGTCCGTCGACTTGAAATTGCCTCCATCAGATTTTGCTTCCATTAATCGTATTAACGCACTGCGCATCTTAAACCTTCTACTAAGAGAAACAGACTTTACTTACTTCCATTTAACCAACTATTTCCTTTGTTTACACCCGTACTTCTCAAACGGTGTGTCGCGACGCCCTGGTGCGTCGTTTTAATTTTCCAAGGACGTCGCACAAAAGTAAACTCGGTGCAGTTTTGCTCATTGAGCTAATAACAAGTGCAGCTTTATCACTTCACCAAAAACAGTTATATTATTCAAGTACAGTCACGCTGACAGTAGATAGCATATTACCTACTGTCTCATGATTACGTAACTTCAGTTATTCTTTACTATTAAACGCGTTGCTCAATTTTAATTTACTCGCACTTTGTTTCATAGCAATGAAAGCTACAGTAGTCATTGAGTTATAAAAATAATCAACTTGCTGATTGCTTAGCTCAGAACGAATATTTATTCAAATTTGCTTACCTGTGTGATACTTTGGTAAATTGAATAAACTCAATATTTCTATGCAAGGGCCGGATAAAAATATGCCTTATCAGACAAAATTGCTGCATTCATTTGAAAAGCTATTGTTGTGGAAGGGAAATATAGCAAACGTTTCGGGAATATCTCAGTGCTTCACTCTCTTGTCTAATTTGCTTGAAAATACATGTACGATCATGTATGATGCTGCCTTCAAATTGACAAAGTAGGTATATTTTGCAACATCCATCTAAACTCGAGTTAAATTTTTATTAGTACTTTCCGCGGAATTTATCAAGCTATAAATGGATTTGCGATCCTTTCGTCCAGCCTACCCCATCGTCAAGAAAGCTGTATTGACCTTACCTGTGATATTTCCCTGAAAAGATAGTTTAACTCAGAAAATCCGAGAAATTTCTTTGAATTTGATTGAACAACGAAGACCCAGTTTTGGCGAAAAAAGTGCTACGAATGGTTATCCCTTTCGCAATGTCGTATTTATACTAATCAGGATTTTCTGCCATGGATGTGACTAAAGCCAAATATCAACCACGAATAAGCCTTGAGAGGGAAGTGGGGGTGGCAATTTCGCAAATTCTTCCAAGATTCGACGAAGTTTGTAAAAATAAGCAAGCCCGCACATCATGTTAACAATGCATATTTCTTTTTGTTGCTTCTTAAAAAACAAAACTTCGATTATTGCAAAAGTATTCATTAAATTCTTCTTGCTAGTGCGTCGCAAGTACAGCAAACTTTTTCAGAGGCGTCGCAACGAAAAAGTTTGAGAACCACTGGTTTACAATATAAGTAGCTTCAGTAACGGATTTACGCATAGGCCATGGCCTGGGGCCCCGCGCTTTTGGGGACGCCACGCAACTCTTTCCTAAGACGACTCAGTATTAACAAAAATTTTCTAAACTGCGCAGAGGCATAACTTCACAATATACCTTGAAACTAACGGAAATGCAAATGTCTGCTCTAGACTCTTATCAGTACAGTAAAAACACGACAATACTGTGCATCTGGGTGTGAAAGAGATGCAGGCAGTCTGTATGTAAGCGGTTACAGAAAGAGAATGAAAAAAACGATACTGAAGCGATGTTCAAATTCCCATTGACAAAAAGCTTGCAACAACGCAAGACCGCCAGACACTGCAAAACACCGATGAAAAGCAATGTTGTCAGTATTGGATCCTACGTTTGGTTGTTTTTGCAAGACTTCCCGCAAACAGAGATTGCTTGTTGAAACTCTATATGTCAGTTAAATCAGCTAGAACAATTTCTCCACGTGTCTGCATTGGACTTACTTCATATGGTTAACTGAAGGTGTTGCGACAATATTTAACTGCTGAGCAAAACTTGTCTTCATGCTACCATTGGCCTATGGCATAGATAGAGGATTAAAACACTATGTTTTGTATTGCTTGGAAAATCACAACTTCAAATCGGCATAAATAAAACCCTGTGTCCACTGAATGGATTGTGCTTGTTTGGTTCATACAATATGTGGTTGTTATTACCATAAAAAACGAATTTACGTACAGATAACCAGATCGACAGCTAGACGACATTTTCGCGGGCGGCAACACGGTCCCGAATGAAAATGTATATATCCAAAAAACAAACCTAATAAAAAAGGTAGAAATCAGGGAAATTGAACGAAGAGAACTTCTGACCTACACGAAAGAACTATAAATTCCAAGAAAACATTGCAATGCCATTTGTTTTTTAGAAGAATGTAGAAAAGGCTTTAATTTCTGATGAAAATCTAACGCAATTGTAGAACCAAAGTCGGCACAACAGAAGATAGATTTTTGACGGGGCACTACACATGAGAGGGGCATACTGTCACGCTTTTCAGACACACGGCCAAATAGGTCACACTTGCGTGGGACCCCAAAAACTACGATGGCCAAGGGTCCCGCGCTCCCTAAATCCGTTCCTGAGTAACTTCGCCCTTGGGTGGTCTGCAGCCCAAATGCCCCTGATCCTTCGCAGTCTCCCATTCCCCCATGGTATGGACCCAACCGAGTTACCAGACGTAATGTGAGAGAAAGTGAAATTGAAAATTAAAATCGAGCAAAGACATGTGAGAAGAGATCGAATCACCTAAAGTCCTATACAGTGTGCATAAGTCAAGTGACCTTATAAGTAGCATGTCTTCATCAAGGAATTTAAGAGGCCTCAGTGAGGCAGGTAAACTGTCCTTCGAGGCAATTGCCGGATCACGGCCAGTAGTTTGAGACTCATGATAAATCTTATGCATCAATGAAAGTTTGCTATATGGTCCACCTTCGAAAGGAATCTACCGACACTCGCCGCATCAAAGGCGGTTTCAAGCAGATTCCTGATTCGGTTTATATTGACTGCATGGCTTTCCACTCCACAAAAGACGATTTCTACACCGACGCGCTCCGCTGCAAAGGAATTTTTTTCACGTTTGTAATTAGTCAAGGTTCACTTAAATTTAATTGAAGTTAACCGTTGGACCGTGGGCTCAGTGAACACGGCTGTAAAATTTTTCCAATCTGCGTGTTAGAATAGCTATGTTGATTTTCGATTTTTCGACATTTCTTTCAGCCGGTCGCAGTGTCTCTGCTGCACCTTGAAAGATTGTTTGTGCGCACACTTTCGAGTTAGCGCTACTGGATATGAATTGCCTGTACGTGTATTATCCGTGCATTATACATATGCTTTTGTGACGCTGCAAAATCGTGTTCTTTTCCTTTATTTCGTGTATTTTTTATTGCAGGGAATCCGCCGGAGAAAAGCAAGGTAGTTTTACTGTTTTTTATTTACAACAAGTTTATTTGAAACCGTGATTGCTGGCTGCGGGTAGGCGTTGCGTGAACTGCACAAACTAAATCTCTGCAGCGGGGCCAAACTTGAGATCCCTTTCTCTACAGCGTCTGTGGATTAGGTTTAGCTTTACACAATCTAAGCCGAGTTTTAGCCTCCAGAAAAGTGAACAGTAGAAAAATATAACCAGAGTGCGTACCCGGACAACTCCAAAGCTACCGTAACTTACCGCATCTTGTGTAAGTTGTATGCTTTGACTGTACTTTCATATCGCAACATACAAATGCTGCCTAAAAATAGGACTCGTTGCATTTCTTCGTTACATTGTTGCAGAAGAGCCGGTGGCGTAGCGAGGCAAAGTGCCGCCCGGGGCCGACCATAAAAGTGCCGCCCTTTCCACCCCTCAAATTTGCTTACAAAATTTAAAAAGAAAGAAGATCATGTTTCGTGCTTATTTAAACATATAAGAATTAATGAAGCATCTTCAACATCACAATGAAACACTCACAAAGTGAATAGGTCTTGTTTTTCATTGTCGATTATGAGTCTTACTTTTTCTACTTATCGCCACCTTTCTCATCATCAATTTTTCCATTTTTTGCATTCTTTACATATGCATACACGTACCCGAGATGATTCGTCAAATTTTCTTCCCTGTTGCCCTGTTGGTTTTTAATCTCCGGTAAGCCCACCGCGTGGCTTTTTAATAGTCTACTCATTCCAGAGGATCAAACGAAAAAATTAAGGGATGTGATGGCGGCGTACCTACTTTACAGATGTAACATTTATGTATGTTAAAATTTCGTGAAGTATCCCCATCTACTAAAACAAAGTCCTGTACATACACTGCATATAGCAGGCTATAATAATCATCTGATAATATGATCTCAGTGATGTAAGGAATGTTTCATTGTTCACTACACGTTTCAGTAGTGGTTTAATCCTTTTAGAATATGTAAAAGGCTTCAAAGGTTTACTCTGTCGGCACTTCTGCGGAGAAAAAATATCTTAAACAGATTTAAAACCGGCTATGGTTGAGAAGCGCTTGCTTGCAGTCTTCATCGTGACTTGCGCACCTGGTCTAGCTATTGGGTTAATATGCTGGACTCCTCCCATTACACGTGCATAGTGTTTGCCTTTGTTCGTTACCAACAGAGCCATAGCCAGGAGGTCTTTTGGGGGGATAAGGCCACCAAACCGTCTATTTCGAAAACTGTATTACCAAACCATGCCAGGTGAGACATAGGCCTTATGAATTCTCAGCAATGACTACAACCTTTTACGTTCGACGGTAATTGTGCTGAACAACTTTATTCAGTACAGCCATTGCCAAGCTGTACAAGCATTTCGATTAACGCCTTTTTAAAAGCCTTAACCACAAATCATATCTAAACATATCGTTTACCCTTGCGTTAGGTTTTCAGGCTAAGGTCTTGCCCAGGGACGCCGGAACAGCGGTATGGGAGCAGTAAAAGAGTTGAGGGCAATGCAAACTTACAAAAAACAAAAGATCGTTACCAATTATGCTTCTTTCTGTTTAGCAACGATGCTGACATCAAGACTAATGACATAAATTATAGAAAATCATTCCGAAGTTTCTGGGTTCGCGAATAGCTGCAATAAATTTGTTTCCAAATCGATCTTGATAAACCATGAAATTACCTCTGATACTTTATGAAAAGGCACCTCCTCCTCCTCCTTTCCCACTTGTGAAGGTGCATGGTGGGCAATGCCCCCGTCATGCACCCATTCTCCGGTGTCCCTGTTCTTGCCTAAAATTCATCAAAATGAGAGAAACATTTCTTCTAAGCTTTTCTTGTTGAAATGAATTTTTCTGCCAATACTAAGTACGTACATATGACTGCCAATACTAAGTACATCGTTGAACAAAGGAGACTTACGAAACTCGCACTGCCTATCGGTTGGCTCTGATTCACTCTACTTGCAGTTAAAACCGACAATCTGAGCTCAAAGTTACCCACGCAAGCACACCACCTGCACTACCGCGCTTCAAGAACGATATTTTCCGACACCATTACGTCATGGTATGCAGAAAAACAGCCATTGTATTGAAACTGAGCAACGTGACCTTTG